>Ga0315327_10000248_pt1 | contig 26123 bp, 26 predicted proteins | sample M110032315metaG_FD_203460 | JGI IMG/M metagenome (GOLD analysis project Ga0315327, IMG submission 203460) | Ammonia-oxidizing marine archaeal communities from Monterey Bay, California, United States - M1 100m 32315 | ecosystem: Environmental > Aquatic > Marine > Coastal | place: USA: California... | reverse complement strand
TAATTCTTTCTTAAAATTATCGTCTATTTAATCTTGTATATAGCGAGAAAAGTATACCTATAAAAACACCTATAGTTAAGGAAACTATAATTAAAAAGAATAAAGGTATTTCAATTCTATTATTTAATGGCCAGATACCAATAAGAACGCTACCAGAATTAGAGAATGAAAAAATAATCACTATTAGAAAAAAAAGTAAAAATATTATTCTTGAAAATAATTTTTTAAACATAAAATTCTCCTAAATAAAAACTTAGGAATTTATTAAATTATTAAGTTCTTTTCCTGCTTTAAAATATGGTAATAATTTACTTCCAACCTCAACTTTATCTCCAGTACGAGGGTTTCTAGCTATTCTTGGGGCTCTAATTTTCAATGAAAAAGAACCAAAGCCTCTTAATTCTATTCTACTTCCTGAAGTTAAGCCGGATATTATTTCATTAAAAAACAGTTCCACAGCTTTTTCTACCTCTTTATTATCTAATTCAGGACTTTGATCTTTAATCAAATCTATCAATTCACTTCTAATCATAGAATAACTTTCAAAAAGTAAAAAAACTAAATAATAAAAACATTATAAACTTATTCTGCCATCATATTGAAAAATAATAAACTACTTTACACTAAAGTTTTTACTTTTTATCATTTTTTTTAACTACTTTTTTTGCTTTAGTAGTATCTTTTTTAGTAGTTTTTTTAACTTTAGGTTTTACTTCTTTCTTAGTCTTAGCTTTTACTGTTTTAGCTTTTACTGTTTTAGCTTTTATTGTTTTATCATCATTTTTAGCTTTTTTCTCTAAAGCCGCACCTAGGATATCTCCAAGAGATGCCCCAGAATCTACTGAACCAAAGTCCTTAAGCGCCTGCTTTTCTTCTTCTACTTGAAGAGCCTTTATAGATAAAGAAATTTCTCTACTTTTCGAATCAACTGATAAAATTCTTGCATCTATTTTTTCATCAACTGCAAATCTATCCACTCTTTGATCAGACCTTTCTTTAGATAATTCTGATTTTTTTACAAAACCTCTAACACCTTCACTAATTTCTACATGCAGGCCCTTTTCAGTAATACTTTTAATTACTGTAGTAACATTGTTACCTTTTTTCAGGTTGATATTACCCTCCATAGGGTCTTGAGTCATTTGCTTTATACCTAAGCTTACTCTTTCTTTATCTATATCTATTTCAAGTAATTTGGCTTTAACCACATCACCTTTCTTAAATTTATTAATAATATCCTCACCATTGCTGTTCCAATCTAGATCGGAAAGATGAATTAATCCATCCATTTCACCAGGCAAACCAATAAAAACCCCAAATTCTGTGATAGATTTTATTTCTCCCTCAACTTCAGAACCAATTTTATAATTTTTTTGTAAATCTAACCAAGGATTAGGTTTACATTGTTTCATACCCAAACTAATCCTTCTTTTAACAGAGTCTATTTCTAACACTTTTACTTCAACTTCTTCTGAGGTAGATACTATCTTTCCAGGTTGCATATTTTTTTTTGTCCAACTCATTTCAGATACATGTACCAAGCCTTCTATTCCAGATTCTAATTCTACAAAAGCTCCATAGTCAGTAATATTGGTGACTCTTCCTGAAAATTTGTCATCAACTTTATATTTATTTTGGGCTATTTCCCATGGATCTTCTTCTAGCTGTTTCATACCTAAGCTAATTCGTTGTGTTTCAGAATTAAACTTTATAACTTGAACTTTTACTTTTTGTCCTATTGATAAAGCTTCTGTAGGGTGACTAATTCTTTTCCATGAAATATCAGTTACATGTAGTAAACCATCAACTTCTCCTAGATCAACAAAAGCTCCATAATCTGTAATATTTTTAATAATACCTTCTAATACTTGTCCCTCTTCCATGGTAGAAACTAATTCTGCTTTTGCCTCTGCTCGCGACTCTTCTAACACAGACCTTCTTGAAACAACTATATTACCTCTTCTTCTATCCATTTTTAAAATGTGAAATAATTGACTGCTGCCCACCAAGTGATTTGAATCACGAGTAGGTCTAACATCAACTTGGCTTCCAGGTAAAAAAGCTATAGCCCCATCTAAATCGACAGAAAACCCACCTTTGACTCTTCCAAAGATTGTACCTGTAACTTTTTCTTTAATTTCAGATGCTTTTTCAAGTGTTTCCCAAGATTCTTCTCTTCTAGCTTTCTCCCTAGATAAAACAGCTTCACCATGCCTATTCTCTACTTTTTCTAAGTATACATCTATTTCGTCGCCTACAACCGGTATTGCCTTTTTATCGTTTCCGGAAAATTCCCTTACATTTATTCTACCTTCTGTTTTATAACCTACATCAATGATAATCATATCATTTTCTATCGATATAACAGTGCCTTTAACAACTTGACCTTCTTTTTTTTCATCTAACTTAATTTGTTGTTCAAAAAGCTCTGCAAATGATTCTGATTTTGTTTCTTCCTGTATATTAGCCATTAATATTTATTCCCTAAATTACTTGATGCACCAGTCAATATGACTGGGTTAAAATGCTTTCCACCTTAAGCAAAACTATACTTATTCTTTTAAGTACTCGACTATATGTTTTTTGGCTAATAAAAAAACTTCATTAGCGTCCAAATTAGTGGTGTCGATTAAGACTGCATCTTTAGACGGAATTAAAGGTGAATGTTTTCTTTCTGTGTCACGTTTATCTCTATCTCTTATATCTTTCTCAACATGGCGCTTTATAGTACTTTGTTCCAAAGAAATCAACTCCTTCCATCTTCTTTCTGTCCTTACTGCTATAGAAGCTGTTATAAAAAATTTTATATTAGCCTTAGGAAGCACGACAGTTCCAATATCTCTACCATCTAAAATAGCTCCTAATCTGTTCTTATTTAATGTTGTTGCAAATTCTCTTTGATAAACTAATAATATTTTTCTTAATTCCTTATAACTAGAAATTAAAGAAGCCAATTTTCCAATTTCATTACTTTTTAATTTATTGTTATTAAAAGAAAAATTTGAAAAATCATAATTCCTAATAAAACTTATGACTTCTTGTATATTTTTATAATTAATATCATTTTCTTTAATTAATAATGCAGAAGCTCTATACAATTTTCCAGTATCTAAATATGCATAATTAAAATTTTTAGCTAATTTTCTAGCCAAAGTTCCTTTACCAGAGGCCGCATTTCCATCTATAGCAATAATTATATTTTTATTCATGTATATTAATCATTCTTGATATTCATTCCAATATTATTTACTTCTGAAATAAAATTTGGATAAGATGTAGATATAGATTTACAACCAATTACTTTAATTGGATTTTTTGCTACTGCACCTAATATCAGAAAGGACATTGCAATTCTATGATCATATTTACAATCAATAATTGAACCACCTCTGACGTTGGAATCACTTCCATAAATAATAATATCATCATTATCTGCTTTAACTTTTATTCCAGAAGCTGTTAAGCCATCTATAATACCATTGAACCTATCACTTTCCTTATAACGCAACTCTGACAGACCTTTAAATACAGATTTTCCAATAGCTACTGCTGCAGCAATAGCTAAAATAGGATATTCATCTATCATACGAGCAGAATAAGAACTATCTAAATTAATACCTTTAATTTTTGAATATTGTACAGAAATATCTGCAATTGGTTCATCATAGTTATTAATAGTTTTATTTATCAGCTTAATTTTAGCTCCCATTATTTTTAGTGCATCTAATATACCTTTTCTAAAATAATTAATTCCTACATTTTTAATTATAATATCTGATCCAGGAATAATAGTTGCTCCAACAATAGTAAAAGCAGCTGAAGAAATATCGCCAGGTATAGTAATATCCGTGCTATTTAGATTACATCCCCCAGTAATTAAAACTTTATTTTTACCAGAAACTTTCGAATCATATTTTATATTTGCACCAAAATGCTTCAATAAATTTTCAGAATGATTTCTTGAGGAATAAGACTCAATGATTTCGGTTGTTCCTTTTGCATTCAGTCCTGCTAATAAAATAGACGTTTTAACTTGAGCTGAAGATATAGGAGAATTATACTTAATGGGAAAAATTTCACTTGAACCATGGACTACTATTGGAAGCGTCCCATTAGAAGAATTAAAATTAATACCCATTTTCTTCAACGGTTTTATTACTCTATTCATAGGCCGAGTTCTTAAAGAATCATCTCCCGTTAAAGTTACAAAAATTTCACTACCTCCAATTGCTCCCAACAGAATTCTCGCTAAAGTACCACTATTTCCGCAATCAATATGTTTATCTGGCACCTTAAACCCTGTTAATCCAGCCCCTCTAACATAGTATATTTCATCCTTAATTATAATTTTAATACCTAATATTTTTAATGCTCTTACCATATCTAAAATATCTTCTGATTTTAATAAATTAGATATTTTACTCTTTCCAATAGCCAATGAGGAGAATAATAAAGCTCTATGCGAAATTGATTTATCAGCAGGAGGTACAATACTGCCCTTTAAATTTTTCGTTTTATAGGAAATTAAACTATTTCTAATAATATTTTTTTTAATCATTTTATTTACTTTACTACAAATATAATTACAAACTTAACATTTTTTTTACAATTCTTTTTTGACATCTATATAATTAAATGGCAAATGCATTTTATACATATGAATAACTTATGGAGTAAATTTATGAGTAAAGCTGAATTAGGTAATAAACGTCTTTGTAATTCCTGTAATACAAAATTTTATGATTTAAATAAGGAAGTTCCCATATGTCCTAAATGCGGAACAGAGTATATTATTAAAGTAAAACCAAGATTAGGAAGGCCTCCACTTAACAAAAATAATAATATCATTAAAAGTGCTAAAAAAGTGCTAAAAAAGGAGACTCCTGAAACAAATGACTCAGAGGCAGATAATGAAGATATTATAGAGGACGAAATAGAAAACTTAATATCTATAGAAGATATTGATGAGAATGTTATAGATTCTGATAGTCAACTTGATATACAAAATACTGATGAACAGGAAAACAATCTATCTGAAATTGCAAATATAAATATAGAAAATAAAGAAGAAGACACAGATTTGTAATTCAGAAAGGGGCCGTAGCTCAGTTGGGAGAGCGCTTGGCTGGCAGCCAAGAGGTCAGGGGTTCGACCCCCCTCGGCTCCACCATAAATAAATATAAACCTTAAAAGCCATGCAAAAACCACATACCTATTAAACCATATGATAAGGGTTAAACCCTTGATTTAATTAATATTAAGTTTATAGCTATGATATTAAATAAATAATATAAAATATTTGGAACTTTAAATGAGATTAAAAAAGCTAACAATAATTTTTATTTCTATAATTTTTATAGCTTTTGCATGCATATTTGTCCTGGAATGGTGGAATATTAATAAAAGTATAGTTTCAACTGATAATGCTTATGTCAGATCTTCTATAACTACGATGTCATCAAGAGTATCAAGCTATATCTTAGAGGTTCCAGCTCTTACTAATGCCGTTGTTAAGAAAAATGATCTACTAGTAATATTAGACCCAGAACCATATCAAAATAAAGTTAACTCTTTAAGTGCTTCTTTAGAAGCCGCACATGCTAAAATAGAGGCTTCAATAGCTAAAATAGAAGCTGCTAAAACTAAAATTACTACAATACAATCTTCATTTGATAATATTAACGCAAATATAAAATTAGTAAAAAGTGAAATCAGTAGTTTTAACTTCATGGCCCAGTCATATTCTAGCGAACTTGAACTAGCAAATAAGAACCTAACAAGAATGAAAAAGTTATACGATAAAAACTCTATTTCTCTTGCAAAATTAGATGAAGCTATTGCAAAAGTTAATACTACATCACATAAATTGGATTCAGCAAATTCAAAAACAAATTCTATTAAGAATAAACTAGAAGTGCTGGCGACAGAAAAAGAAAAAATAAATTCATTAAAAAACGAACTAATAGTTGAAGTTAAAAAAGCTCAAGCAGAATTAAAAATATCAGAAGCTGATTTAGAAAAATCTCAAGCTGAACTTAATTTGGCAAAAGTTGATCTAGAATCAACTAAAATTTATGCTCCTATAGACGGAGTTATAGCAAATAGAATTGCAGAACCAGGTCTATATGTTGAAGATGGGTGGCCTCTAATGGCAGTAGTTCCTGTCCATGATATCTGGATAATGGCTAATTATAAAGAGACTCAAGTTGAAAACATTAAAGTTGGTCAAAAAGCAAAACTTCATTTTGACGCATTTAAAAATAATCCTATAATTGGTAAAGTTCATTCTATTTCTCCAGCGTCTTCTGCATCTTTTAGTCTTTTACCTCCTCAGAATGCATCAGGTAATTTTGTTAAAGTTGTTCAACGAGTACCTATAAAAATTACATTTGATATACCAGAAAATATGTTAGGCAGAATTGTTCCAGGTTTATCAGTTTATGTTTCTATAGAAACTAAAGAATAATTATAATCAAATAAATAGTTAGTTATTAAAAGATATTTAGTTAATATTTAAATTCTTATATTTTATAATTTAAGAAGGAATAATTAAAATAATTTCCCTTTCTAAAAATGACAAAAACAAAATTGCCTTTTGGCTTATGACACTAGGTATGTTCTTTAGTTTAATTAGTGTGCAAAATATAGGAGCAGCTTATAGGCATATTCAAGGTGGTTTAGGAGCCGCTCCTGACCAAGTAAGTTGGGTAATAACTTCTTTTTTAATAGCTGAGGTAATCATGCTTCCATTATCTGGATGGCTTAGTAGAGCCATGTCACTAAAAACCTTCTTTTTTATTTGTTCTATGGGTTTTTCAATAGCTTCTATATTTTGTGGTTTAGCTTGGTCTATAGAATCAATGATTTTTTTTAGAGTTTTTCAAGGTTTTTTTGGTGGAGGTATGATGCCTGCTATGTTTTCAGTAATGTTTACTCTGTACCCACAAAAACAACAACAAATAGTTGCTATTTTTACTGGAGTTATAGCTACTTGTGCAGCTGCATTCGGCCCGCACATGGGTGGATGGATCAGTGATGAAATTGGATGGAGATTTGTATTTTTTATTACTATGCCTTTTTCGTTTATAATTGGTATAGCAGTCTATAAACTCGCTAATTTTGATGAAAAAGAATATTTATGGGATAAAATTGACTTTATTGGTATCATTTTAGCTGCACTATTTTTAGGAACAGGTCTAGCTATTTTAGAAGAAGGAAGAAGGGAATATTGGTTTGAATCAAATTTGATATGTACATTGTTTTTTATTTTTATAATAAGTTTCATCCTTTTTATTATAAGAGAAATAACAACTAAAAATCCTATCGTAGATATAAGAGTATTTTTAAACAGAAACTTTTTAATATGTACTATTTTAGTTTTTATATGGGGTTTTATTATATTTGCAAGCCAATATTTATTGCCTGTATATATCGCCCGCGTAAGAGAGCTTGATGGAACAACTGTAGCGTCAATGGTATATATAATGGGGTTTTCTCAAGTAGCTTCTGGTTTTCTTGCACTAGTATTATTTAAATTTTTCAATAGAAGAACTGTGGCATTTATAGGTTTTTTAATGTTAGCCATAGGTACGTGGATGCAAGGTTTTATGGTATCAGAAATAGGTCCTTATGAAATAACTTTACCTCAAATAATTAGAGGGCTTTCAGCACAATTAATATTCTTACCGTTAGTATTATTATCATTAGGAGATCTAGAAGAAAATAAAATTAAAAACGCAAGTGGGTTATATTCTTTAATGGGCAGATTAGGTTCAGCGATAGGTATAGCACTATCAAACACCCTTTTTGAGTATAAAATATCAACAAGTTATGAATCTTTTACAAACTTATCATCACCAGCAATTAGTAAATCAGAAGTTATAATGGGTAAAATTAAGAATATTATTCCTCAATATCTAGATAATTCTCCAGAAAATATGAAAATGCTTATGCAAATTTTATATAAGCTGGCTACTAATGAGGCAAGTGCAATAGCTTTTAATCAAATTATGTTACTAATGGGAGTTTTAGCTTTCATAGCTGCCCCTTTGATTTATTTAGTAAGAGGCTTAAAAAAGAAATAAAAAAAAGCCGGCTAAAAGCCGGCCTTTTTATACAAAAAAATTAATTATATTAAATTTCTGCACAAGCGTAGCAATTGATTTCTAGTCCTACTGCTACTTCTAAAACAACTGGTGATTTCCACATTTTATTCATCCCTTTTAAATTAAATATGCTACAACAATACACAAAAAAATTCTATTTAAAACCTATAACAGAAATTGGTATATCCTATAATAGACATTAAATACTTAATGACTCTAATATTGGAGGAACGTCATTTGCTTTTGGTAATTTCATTTTTTTTCCGGTTTCAACCAATGCATTAATAAAAGATTTATAGGGCTCTATTCTCACGTATTGCGAGGGAATAAGAGAAATAATTTTTCTTTGTGGTAAATTAGTTTTATACAAGTTAACATCAAAATCTATTTTTTTTCCTCCTAATCTTGCTGCTAACGCGGGAACTACTGCTACTCCCCTTCCTGACTGAACCATTGAAAGTGCAACTTCATAAGTTCGTGTTTTAGCAAAAACTCTAGAATTTGGTAATACACTAGTAAACCATTCTTCTATTCTTTTTTTATGCTGGTTTCCAAATTCAAATTGAATAATATTATTAAGGACCTTACTTTGTTTGGACTTTTTTAAATCATCTAAATCTTTTATATTTTCTAACGATACATTTTTTGGAACAGCTAAAACATATGGATCTTCAAATAAATTAGATTTACTAAATGATAATATGCTTTTCGCAATAGAATCTTCGGCTAAAACCGCAACAGATAATTGTCTTCCATACAAAAGGTCGATAGCCTCAGCAGGAGCAATTTCGAGGATATCTAGCTCAATTTCAGGAAATTTTTTAGCTAATTTTTCAGATGCCGCAGGTAATAAATTTCTTGCAACTGAAGATAATAAACCTACTGATATAAGTCCTTTTTGTCCACTGCCAAACTGACGCAATCCAACCATAGTTTCTTCAACACCCGACAAAATTATTTCAGACCTTCTCTGTAAAAAAAGGCCAGCTTCTGTTAAACTCATTTTTGATCTTCCTCTTTTAAATAAAAGTGAGCCCACCTCATCTTCTAGCTTAGAGATTTGTTGTGAAAGTGATGGCTGAGCTAAGCCCAATATTTTACTAGCTTTAGTAAAAGATGAAGCCTGTGCAACAGTCCAAAAAATTTTTAACTGATGAAATGTAATACCTATGTTTTCGTTTTTCATTCTAAAACCTTAAATTTAAAAAAAAGGATGACTTATTGTAAAAATAATAATAACTATAGCGGAAAATAAAAAATATACTATTAAATAGATAAAAAGGAACACGCTTTGAAAAAAAATAATTTAGGTAAAACAGATATTATGGTATCGGAAATATGTCTTGGAACCATGACATGGGGTCAACAAAATGATGAGAAAGAAGCTCATGAACAGTTAAGTTTTGCCACTGAAAGAGGTATAAATTTTATAGATACAGCCGAAATGTACTCTGTTCCTCCTAAAGAAGAGACTTATGGACTAACTGAAAAATATATTGGCACATGGTTAAAAAACCAAGATAGGTCAAAAATTATATTAGCTACAAAAATTGCAGGAAGAACCTCAAACGTACCCTCAGGACCTCCGGCATTAGAATGGATAAGAAAAGGTCCTAGACTAAGTGAGAAACATATTTTTGAAGCTATTGAAAATAGTCTTAAGAGATTAAATACTGAATATATAGATTTATATCAAATTCACTGGCCAGAGAGACCTGTGAATAGTTTTGGTCAACTAGGATATATTCATAATCCAAGGGAAGATGATATAAAAATTGAAATAACATTAGAAGCGCTTTCAAAAGTAGTTGATAAAGGTCTAATAAAATATATAGGCCTTTCAAATGAAACTCCTTGGGGAGTAATGAAGTTTTTATCAGCTGCAAAAGAATTCAAACTACCAAGAGTAGTTTCAATTCAAAACCCTTACAGTCTCTTAAATAGATCGTTCGAAGCAGGATTATCGGAAGTAGCAATAAATGAAGAAGTAGGTCTTCTTCCATATTCTCCTCTTGCAGGTGGGGTCTTAAGTGGTAAATACTTAAATGGTCAAAAACCTGAAAATGCTAGAATGACACTATTTGAAAGAATGACCGGTAGATACATAAATCAACACGCAGAAAAAGCTGTATTAGAATACGAAAAAATAGCTTTAAAATATGATTTAAGCTTAACACAAATGGCTATAAATTTTGTTACAAAACAAAATTTTGTTACATCAAACATAATAGGAGCAACTTCCATATCACAGCTAGAAGAAAATATAAATTCAGTAAATTGTGAGCTAAGTGAAGAAGTTATAAATGAAATTGAAAAGGTTCATAAAATTTATACTTATCCGTGCCCTTAACAACAAAATTTATTTTTGCTTATATATGTCAGATAAATGAGAAACAACCTTTTTCTCATCTATCACTTCATCCCTAACTCCCTTAAAATCAGCCAATTTTCCTCTTCTATTAACACCCCATTTATATTGTTCTGGCCACATAGAAAATTCAGGGTCTGCATTTAAAGCTTGTGCCGCATGCAAAGCCCAAAAAGGATTATACATTAATTCTCTTCCAACAGCTATAAGATCTGCCTTATTACTTTGTAATATCTCTTCAGCCTGATTAGGATCAACTATCACTCCTACAGCCATTGTTTTAATACCAGCTTCATTTTTTACCTTATCTGCATAAGGCACTTGAAACCCTGGCCCTCTATCCATATTAGTTTTCATAGGTTTGCCAGAATTATTAACTCTAAACAAAGGTGCTCCAGAAATACCGCCAGCTGAACAATCAACTACATCAACACCATGCTCCTCTAATTTTTTAGCTAAAACAACTGAATCATCTATTTCCCATCCATTTTCTAATCCATCTACAGCTGATATTCTGCAAAATAAAGGTGTCTCTTCTGGTATTACTTTTCTAACCGTATCAACTACTTGCAATAATAACTTCATTCTACCATATATATCACCCCCATATTCGTCATTTCTTTTATTAGATAATGGTGATAAAAAACTATGTAATAGATATCCATGGGCCGAATGAATTTCAATTACTTTAAAACCTGCCTTTATAGCTCGAGCAGCGGCATTAGCAAAAGCATTAATTATATCAGCAATATCATTTGTATCCATTGATTTAGGAACAACCCAGCCTTCAGCAACAGGAATATCAGAAGGAGCAATAATTTCCCAAGGAGGGTTTCCATCCTTCGTATCTTCTTCATCTAATGGCAAACCTCCATTCCAAGGAGTTTTAGTTCCAGCCTTTCTTCCAGCATGCGCTAATTGGAAACCTGGGACACATCCCATTCTTTCAATAAACGAGGTAATAGGTTTTAATGCATCAGCTTGTTCGTCTGTCCAAATTCCTAAGCATCCAGGGGTAATTCTTCCTCTAGCTTCTACTGCTGTTGCTTCTGCAAATATCAATCCTGTTTTTCCTCTGGCAAAAGTACTGAGATGTGCAAACTGCCAATCAGAAGCTACACCATTATTTGCTGAATACATACATAACGGAGATAAAACTATCCTATTAGGAATAGTAACACCTCTAATTTTAATTGGACTAAAAAGTTTTGAGTCAGCTGACATTTTATTCTCCAAAAATTTAAAAATATATCATACACTTTAATAGAAAGTATTTAAATAAAAAATATTTTATATTAATGGGCTTCATCCCAATTATCTCCTATACCTATTTCTACTTCCAGGGGAACTTTCATCTTAAAGCCTGGCTTAGATGCATTAATCATTTTTGATTTTACAATAGGAATAAAACGTTCTACATCAATAGCAGAACACTCAAATATAAGCTCATCATGAACTTGAAGAATTAGCTTAGCATCAATTTTTTGTTTAATTAAAAGTTCAGGAAAATTTTTCATTGATCTCTTAATTATATCAGCAGCAGCACCTTGCAAAGGAGCATTAATAGCTTGCCTTTCCGCTCCTGCTCTTATCATGGGGTTTTTATTATTAATATTAGGAATATAGCATCTTCTCCCATAAATTGTTTCTACAAACCCATTTTTTCTTGCAAAATCTTGTGTATTTTCCATATATTTTTTTATTCCTGGATATTGATTAAAATAAAGCTCTATATATTCTTTTGCCTCGGTTCTACTTATATTTAATTGTTTAGCCAACCCAAAAGCACTTTGACCATATATTATCCCAAAATTTATTGTCTTTGCATTCCTTCTCATTTCACTTGAAACATTTTCAGTATCTACCATGAATACCTGAGAAGCAGTGAGTGTATGTATATCTATATTATTTTTAAATGCTTGAATAAGTGGCTCTATATTTGCTACTTCTGCCAATAACCTCAACTCAATCTGTGAATAATCACAAGCAACTATTTTTTTTTCTTCTGCCGCTATAAAAGCTCTTCTAATAGCTCTACCATCTTCAGTTTTTATAGGAATATTTTGTAAATTCGGATTGCTTGAAGAAAATCTTCCTGTCATAGCACCTGTCATTTGAAAATGTGTATGAACTCTTTTTGTTAAAGGGTTTATTTGTTCAACTAAAGCATCTGAATATGTGCTCTTTAATTTCTGTAACGCCCTCCAATTTAAAATTAATTGGCAAATATCATTTCCTTCCTGGCCTAATTTTTCTAATACAGCAGCAGAAGTCGAATAAAGACCAGACTTGCCCTTTTTTCCGCCTTTTAAACCTAACTTACTATATAATATTTCTCCTAACTGTTTGGGTGAAGAAATATTAAATTCTTCGTCTGCTAGTTTGAATATCTTTTCTTGAATAGGTTTCATTTTTTTTATAAATATATCACTTAGATTCTTTAAATAGTTAGAATCAATCCCAACTCCATTTCTTTCCATATGTGCAATTACATGAGGAAGAGGTCTTTCTATAGTTTCATAAAGTGAAACCATATTTTCTTTAACTAACCTATCTTTTAAAAATATATATAGGCGCAAAGTAATATCTGCATCTTGAGCAGCATATTCTAAAGCTTTATCCAGTTCTACATAGTCAAAAGTAACTTGTTCTTTCCCCTTTCCCGTTATTTCAGAATAACTAATAGTAGTTATATTTAAATGTTTTTTAGAGAGCGAGTCCATTCCATGTCCAGAATTTTTTCCAGCATCTAGAGTAAATGACATAAGCATTGTATCATGATAAGGAGATATATTTATATCTCCTGCATTATGTAATATAGTCATATCATACTTAATATTTTGTCCTATTTTAATAATAGCAGGATCGGCTAACATAGGCTTTAGTAAAGTTAAAACCAACTTTGTATCAAGTTGATTTATTTTTTCAGCAATTAGTCCACCTTCTTTAGATTTATGATTTAGAGGAATATAAATAGCATTTCCTGGCTCTATTGCTAGAGATATACCTACTAGTTGGGCAGATACTGCATCTATAGAAGTAGTTTCAGTATCTATTGATACTATACCCTTTTTCTCGATATTTTTTATCCAACTTATTAGTGCCTGCTCATCTGTGACCAATTTATAATTATTTTTGATATTAGTCTTAGTATTTTCTGCTTCATTATCCTCTGGCAAAGCTACGTAAGCACTTTTATTATTAATAAAACCATCCTCATTAGGTAATCTACCGATTAAACTATTAAAGTCTTGGGCTATTAAAAAGTTTTTTAACTTGTTAATATCTATATCCCTTCTTTTAAAATTATTAAAACTTTCTATCTCTTTAATATCATTAGATAGTGTAACTAATTTCATGCTTATCCTTGCTAAATCAGCAAAATTAATTAAATTTTCCCTTCTTTTAGGCTGCTTAATTTCATCTGCTCTCTTAAGTAAGGAATCTAAATCACCGTATTTATTTATCAATTCTGCAGCAGTTTTAATTCCTATACCAGGTATACCAGGAATATTATCTGTACTATCTCCTGCCAAAGCTTGAACATCTATTACTTTTTCAGGATATACACCAAATTTTTCAAATACTTCTTCTCTTCCAATATTAATCATCTTCATTGGATCAATCATTTTAACGTTATCGTCCACTAATTGCATTAGATCTTTATCTGAAGAAATAATATCTACTGTCCAGCCAGCTCTAGAAGCCTGACTAGAATAAGTAGCTATTAAATCATCGGCTTCATAACCTTTTAATTCTATATATGGAATATTAAAAGCTTCTGTAGCTTCTCTAATCAATGAAAATTGTGGGATTAAATCCTCCGGAGCCTCAGATCTATTTGCCTTATAGTCAGAATAAATTTCGTTTCTAAATGATTTTGATGCTGTATCAAATATTACAGCCAAAGAATCGGTTTTAGTTTCCGCTAATAAACGCCATATCATATTGCAATAACCCATTACAGCATTTATTGGTGTACCATCTTTTCTAGTTAATGGAGGAAGTGCATAATACGCCCTAAAAATAAAACCTGACCCATCTACTAATGTTATTGATTTTTTTTTTTTATTTTTTTTATATTCAGCTTCCATAAATATTTTCCTATTATAATAAATTATCATTTTATTAATTATTATTCTATAATTGATTATTAATTTTTCTTGCTAAGTAAAACAAAATACTGCTATTTGCATTAAATGTTATTTAAAAATATTTCATCAAAATTTTCTTTAGTTTATTTCTCAATATTTATGGTTATAGGAATTAACGCTCCTTTTTTTCCTTTATGGCTTTCTTCAAAGGGTTTTGAGGAAAGACATATTGCTGTAATTTTAGCTACCTCTGTTCTAACTAAATTATTTAGTAATCCCTTTTTTGCTGGCCTAGGAGATAAATACGGTAATAGAAAAATACCTATGCTGTATTTATCATTTATTTCTTCTCTTATATTATTCTCATTAAATATATTTAATTCTCTAAACTTAATCGCTTTATTGGCAATAATTAGTTGGGCATTATTTGCCCCCTTGATGCCATTGACAGAAAGTTTAACAACTACTGCAATTAAAAAATATAATTTTGATTATGGAAGTACTAGATTATGGGGTTCCGTATCTTTCATTATTATTGCTTTTTTTGGAGGCATAATTATAGAAAAATATGGATTAAAATATGTGCCAATCTTAATGACTATTGGTGCATTATTTTTATTTATATCTATTATTTTTATGCCTACTATATCTTCTTTACCTGCAAGAAAAAAAATAAGTACTTATGCATTATTAAGAAATAGAAATTTTTTTCCATTCCTACTTGCTTGTGGTGCTATCCAAAGTAGTCATGGTTTATATTACGGTTTCTCAACTATTTATTGGAAAAGTATAGGTATATCAGAAACTTTAATTGGAGCTTTATGGGCAGAAGGGGTTGTTTTTGAAATAATTCTATTGGCATACTTTTATAAATTTAGAAATTATGCTTCTCCAAAATCTTTTATAATAATTGCTGGAATAATTGCAATGATAAGATGGGTCTTAATGGCATATGCAGATAATGTTATCTTCATTTCATTAATACAAATTCTACATGCATTCACATTTGGGCTTACGCATCTTGCAGCAATAAATTTTATATCAGAAATAATGCCAGCAAGAGCTCAAGCAAAAAGCCAGGCTTTATATTCTGCAATATCTATGGGAGCTTTTTTAGCATTATCTATTGCTGTATCAGGAGATCTATACAGACTATTTCATGATAAATCCTTTTTGTTTTCTTCCTTTTTGGCCTTAATAGGAGTTTTAATATCCTTTAAATTTATTCATACTAAGAAGATTTTTTGAATATTTTACCACAATAAGGACAAGTAATTGATTTTTCATTTTCACCAATAGTTAAATATATTTTTGGATGACCATCTCCATCCTCTCCACCAGAGCATACAACTTTTTCCATTTTTCCATTTTTATTTTTTTTAGTATTTGTTTCCATAATAAAAAACCTTCTTATAATATATTGAATTAAATGAATGAAAATGTTACCGACACTTATGTCAGATAAATACAATATATATAAGAATAGAATAAATGGCTATGCATAATAAAAATTTTGCTATTGAAATAAATGGTTTAACAAAAATTTATAACTATAAAAAACCTAATGCATTTCATGCTTTAAAAGGTATAAATTTAAATATTCCTAAACAATCAATATTTGGTTTATTAGGGGCAAATGGTGCTGGCAAATCTACTTTAATAAATATCATAGCAGGATTAGTAAAAAAAAATGAAGGTCAAGTTAAGGTATGGGGTAACAATATTGATACTAATGAGAGAAATGCAAAATTATCAATAGGTGTTGTACCCCAGGAATTAATCTTAGACCCTTTCTTTACTCCAAGAGAAACTTTAGAATATCAAAGTGGTTATTATGGTGTACCGAGAAATGAGAATTGCGTGGATGAAATATTAGAATCTGTAGGACTTTCAGATAAAGCTGATGCATATGCCAGAAGTCTCTCTGGCGGAATGAGAAGAAGACTAATGATTGGGAAAGCAATGGTGCATAGGCCTCCTATTTTAATCTTGGATGAACCTACAGCTGGAGTAGATGTTGCTCTTAGACAATCTCTATGGAAAGAAGTAAAAAAGCTCAATAAAGCGGGTGTTACCATTATTTTAACAACTCACTACCTAGAGGAAGCTGAAGCCATGTGTGATACTTTAGCTATCGTTAACAAAGGAGAAATAGTAGCTGAAGGGCAAACTAATGAAATGTTGAATAAATTAGATAAAAAAGAATTAGTAATATTATTAGAAAATGAAGAGGCAAATAATATTAAATTGGATGGTGTAGATGTTGAAATTTTAAATAAAAGTCTTTTAAGAATATCCTTTAAGCCTAGTTCAATTAATGAAGGTGAAATTATAGAAAAAATTTATAAAAGTGGGGCACAAATAAAGTCTATAAATTCAAAAGAACCAGATTTAGAAGACTTATTTTTGGAACTTACAAATAATGATGCTAACTAATTTAATATTTATAATATCAAGTGTTTTTTTAAATGCTTTAGCGCAAATTTTACTAAAAGCAGGAATGAAAAATTTTAATAATATTGATATTAAAAATAATATAATTCAGACTTCAATTTCTATATCTTTAAATCCATATATTATTTGTGGCTTTATTTCCTATGGCATCTCTATTATTTTATGGTTATGGGTATTATCTAAAGTAGACGTAAGTTTAGCATACCCCTTCCAAGCCTTAGGCTATATTATAGTTACAATATTAGCATGGTTTATTTTTCAAGAAAATATTAATTTCACTCGAATAATAGCTCTAATATTTATTACTTTGGGGCTAATTATTTTAGCATTCTCTTCAAGAGTTCATTAATATGTCTAGATGGATTTTAATTGGAGGGGCAGGATTAACAGGTCTAAAAATTACTGAAGATTTACTCAAACGTAAAATACCTAAAACAAATATAATTATTGCTGATTTAAAACAGTCACTAAAAAGAATAAAACTAAATGTTACAAAAGTTTATTGTGATATATCAAAAAATATTATACCTAAATTTGAAAAAAATGATATTATAATTCATTTGGCTGCTAGACAGTATCACCTAAATGTACCCAATAGAAACCAGTTATCTTGGTTTAGTGAAGTAAATGTACAAGGGACAAAAAACGTAATTAATTGTTGTATTAAATATAAAGTAAAGGGACTAATATTTTTTTCAACTGATATGGTATATGGCATTCCAAGTTTTGTACCTTTAACCTCCAATCACCCTAAAAACCCAATAGGGCCATACGGAAAGAGTAAGTTAGAAGCAGAAAAACTATGTTTTTTAGCAAGAAAAAAAGGATTAGCTGTTACGATACTCAGGCCTAGACTCATTATGGGTAAAGGGAGACTTGGAGTTATGAAAAAATTATTTTCATGTATCTTTAAAAGTTTGCCAGTTCCTTTAATAGGTAATGGTAAAAATTATTATCAAATGGTATCTGTAAATGACTGCAGTGAAGCAGCTCTTCTTGCTGCAAAAAATAATTTCCCAAATTCTGAATTAAATTTAGGATCAGAAGTTGATTCTAATGTAAAAACTTTACTAAAATTACTTATTAAAAAGGTAAACTCTAAATCTAGAATAATGCCTCTACCTGCATTTCCTCTAAAAATCGTTTTAAATATTATGGAAAAAATTGGTTTTCCTATTCTTCATAAAGAACAATATAAAATTGCTGATAAAAATTATATCGTTGATATTTCAGATACATATTCTAAGATTGGTTGGAAACCTAAGCAATCAGATAAAGATATGCTTATAGAAGCATATAATTATTGGAAAAATATTAAATAATGCAAAAATATTTGTTAAACATAATATTATTAGTTTTAATTATATTATGTTTTAACTTACCCCTCTCTAATTGGGCAGCTTTTATTGCCATTTTAGCTACATTTTATGCAATTATACTAAATAAAACTAAAGTTAAAATTAATGTATTGATACTATCAATTGTAATAGTATTTAGCCTAAATATAGTAAAAAATAACATTTCTAGCGATTATATTCATATGGGGGAACAAATTTACTCTCCAAATGACATATATTTGGACAAATATTTACCAAATAAAATTACCAATTTGGCAAAAAATGAGTGGGACAAAGTGGACCAACCTTTTGAATCTTATTCCAATAATACTCAAGATACTAATAACCCCTGGGCTTTTTCTGCTGATGCCTTTTTTGATTCTCCTAAAATGACGAGGTCTATTAAAAACTTAAATTTTAAAAATAGATTTGATATGAGAATTGGGGTTCTGAATAATGCAAAATATAATTATTATGGAAATGACTTTGGCTCATCTGGTGCATATTATCCATTAATTTTCTCTTTTTTACTTCCTGAAAGTCTTCAGTCAGGTAAACTATGTTGGACAGGAATATTAATAATTAATGAAAATGACCAATGGATAGAATATTTTTCTAAAGAAAAAAAATGTATAATATTAAATAAAGATTACTGGCAATCTAGAGAATATCTAAAAATTTACGCCTTAGATTTTGATAAAAAAAATCCACTTAGCATAAAAATAAAAAATAATAGGCACACACTAATATCTTTACTATCAATTTTTTCTGCAATTATAATATTATTATTACTAACCAATTTAAATAGTTATGATATTTCTCTAATTTCTTTATCTGTTTTATGTATTTTAATTTATATGGCAGACCAATACCTTAGAGGTGGACACCCTTCAAGTTTTTCAGGCATGCCTTATATGGGAAGAGGCAATGACGGCCTAACACATTACTCTTATGCGCGCCAAATGTTAGAAGCCCTATACAATAATAACATTAGAGAATGGTTTAGAGGAACTGAAGATATATTTTATATGATGCCAGGAATGCGTTACTTACTTTCTATTTCTATGCTCTTTTTTGGAGAAAGCATTTTTGGATTATTAATTATAGTTTCATTAACTCCTATTGTAATAAGATCTCTACTAAAAAGAATATTTAATAAAAAATGGGAACTTATTATGTTAGGCTGTTTCTTTGTAATTCCATTATTTGAATCTTTTGGTTTTTTTCAAATTTACCTAGCAAAATATACCATTGAAGGGTTTGGGGCAGGAATAGCTATAACAGCTCTTATGTCTGCTTTTAGTCTATTATGGAAAGAAGATAATAATACTTATACTAATATAGATCTTTTAAAAGCCGGTTTATGTCTAGCATTAGCAATTTCTTTACGTCCAAACTTTTTACCTACAATCACCATACTAATATCTGGACTTTCTATATATTTAGCTTACACAAAAAATTTAATTAAAGCTTTTCCTTTATGTGCAGGATTTAGCCCTATTCTTTTAATTACTTACCACAATTACTTTTTTGGTAACAAGTTTGTACCGATTACAAGTTCGGCAACTATAGGTAACAACATGAGAAATGGGCCAAAAAAATGGCTTGAGTGCTTTAATGAAGTTTCAGATACTTGTATAAATATTGTCAATCATATAGGAGTATGGATTTCTTATACAGAGCCCTGGTATATATTAATTATTGGATGTTTATTATTTATTATTTTTAGCAAAAAATTAACTTTTAAAAATAAAATATTTGCTTTTTCATTAATGTGTGGACATTTAGTATTTTTATTTTATGAAGGTGTAGCTAGATATAGTCATGGAATTTGGTTAGCATCTTTTATCCTATGTTTACCAATAATAAAAAAAGGAATAATACATACAAAAGAATTAAATAGTTTTAAGAAAGGTTTTAAATAAGTACATGGTAGATTATCTAAAAAATGGATTTGAAAATTTTAAAAATAATTATTACGAAAAAGATAGGTCCTCTATTATTAATCTTGTTAAAAATGGGCAAAAACCTAAGGCGATAATGATAGCATGTTCTGATTCAAGAGTAGATCCCGCTATTTTGTTTCAAGTTAAACCAGGAGATCTTTTCGTGATAAGAAACGTCGCTAATCTAGTTCCACAATATAACCCTGATGGAGGATTACATGGTGTTAGCGCTGCTATTGAATATGGAGTTCGTGATTTAAAAGTTAAGGATATCATTATATTAGGCCATGCTCATTGTGGAGGTATTGCAGCATTATGTAATAATTTTAATAATAAAGCTGATATATCTAAAAAAGAAGCAACAAAAAGAGAATTTATTATTGATTGGCTTAATATATCAGCTAATATAAAAAATAATATTTATAAAAATGATAGCTTAGAACCCCTCCAGTATAAGGCTGAAAAAGAATCTATCAAAAATTCCTTAAAAAATCTTATAACATTTCCCTGGGTACTTAAATCAATTAAAGAAAATAAATTAAATATTCATGGATGGTGGTTTGATTTAGAAAAAGGAGAACTATTTTCCTATGACAAAAATAAAAATACATTTTTTAACTTATATAAGTCTTATTAAATAAATTTAAAGATGAAAGCTTATTATAAAATATATGAATAAATATAAACATTATAAAAATGAACTTAAAGAAATAGTTAATACAGATATTAACAAATCTGAGTGGAAATTAATCCGGAAGCTTCACCTACCTAAAAAATATAATGACCCATCGGGCGGAGAAATTAAAAAAGGAATAGTTTTGGACGTTGAAGCTACAGGTCTATCAATAGGTCATGATGATGTAATTCAATTAGCTCTTTTACCATTCGAGTATGAAGTTTTATCAGGAAAAATCTTAAATATTAAAAAAGAGGATGCTTTTGATGGTTTAAGAGAACCAAGGATCCCTATATCAAAAGAAGCTTCATTAGTTACAGGTATTTCAAATGAAATGGTAAGTAACAAAAAAATAGCCTATAAAGAAGTAGAAAAAATCATTAATAGTTCAGATTTAATAGTAGCACATAACGCTTCATATGATAGACCAATGGTTGAACAGCATTGGGATTGCTTTAAAAATATTTCTTGGGCATGCACATTTAAATCTATTGATTGGCTAGAAGAAGGTTTTAGCTCCGCCAAACTAGAACTTTTAGGAATAAATTATGGTTGGTTTTATGATGGCCATGATGCCTTTAATGATTGTGAAGCTTGTTTAGCCTTATTATCTGAAACACTACCTAAAAAAAACAAAACTGTTTTTTCTATTCTTAGAGAATATGCAGCAAGCCCTTCTTTTCTTATCAAAGCTATAGATGCTCCTTATAGTAAAAGAAATATATTGAGACGTAGAGGTTATAAATGGAGGCCAGCCGATTTAATAAATGGCAAAGTTTGGTGGACAGAAGTTAACGACTATGAAGAAGAAGTAAAATGGTTACACGAACAAATATATAATAAAAAAATAAACATTCCTATAAAAAGGATTACTGCGTTAAATAGATATTCAGATAGAATATGGGAATAACCTAATAATTATTGAGGGTTATTTTTTAAATACTCGATATAATCTAACACTTCCTCCAACATATTGTCATCAATATCCTTATAGCTAATATTAAATTTATTTTTAATACATATTGCAATATGGGCATAGGGGTTTCTTCCTTTAGGATGATTTGGGTGAGAAGGTAATTTTCCATCTAAAAAATCACCTACTTTCTGGATACAACTCCATAAGTATTTTCTATTATCTTCGTTCATATAAATACTTTAAACAAAAATTAATAACATAAAAAACTAATTTATATATTATAGTCTATAAATATAAATATGCACCTGTAGCTCAGCTGGATTAGAGCGTTGCCCTCCGAAGGCAGAGGTCGTAGGTTCAAGTCCTACCAGGTGCACCACTTTTATAGGAGATAAAATGAGTAATTTTCAAAAAGTAGCAACCTTCATGAAAACCTTTGGACAAGAAGTAAATACTAAAGCCAAATTTCCTGACGATAAAATAATTAAGCTTCGTTATGATTTAATTAATGAAGAACTAGAAGAACTTTTAACGGCCATAAAAGAAAAAAATATGGTAGAAATTGCTGATGCATTAACAGATATTCTCTATGTTACTTATGGTGCTGGTCATGCATTTGGTATAGACCTTGATAAATGTTTTAATGAAGTACAAGAATCTAATATAAGTAAATTAGGAGAAAATAACACACCTATTTATAACGAAGATGGTAAAGTAATGAAAGGACCTAATTATTTTAAGCCTAACTTAAAGCAATTTTTAAAATAATTAATTTATAATTTCAAATAAGGTTAAATAATATGATAAATGAATTTAAGACTAAGACCTTTAAACTTAATAACATTGATATATTTGGTGTAGAATATGGTGAAGGACCTTTAATAATTATGGTACACGGATGGCCTGAATCTTGGTATTCATGGCGTCACCAAATTAAGCCAATCGCAAAACTTGGTTATAAAGTAATAGCTATAGATGTTAGAGGCTATGGCCAAAGTTCTAAACCAAAGGAAGTAGAAAAATATGACATGTTATCGCTTGTTGGTGATCTCCTTTCTATAATTAATGAAGAAAATAAAGAACAAGCTATTTTAATAGGCCATGACTGGGGGGCTCCTATTTGTTGGACAACAGCAGCTTTGCATCCAAATAAAATCAGAGCTGTAGTAGGTTTAAGTGTGCCTCATTCAAGGCGAGGAAATATTTCAAATTCTGAATTGTGGAGACAAATTTATAAGGATAATTTCTTTTACCAAACATATTTTGAAAAAGAAGGAGTTGCAGAAGAAGAACTAGAAAGAGATATTGGAGTATCACTAAGAAAAATATATTATTGGATTTCCGCAGAAGGTCATGATGCTAAAGTAAGAACTAACTTTGACAAAGATAGTGAATTACTTGATGGGCTCGTAGACCCAGAACCATTCCCAAATTGGTTAACAAAAGAAGACTTGGATTTTTATATAAAAGAATTTAAAAATAGTGGTTTTAGAGGACCAATAAATAGATATAGAAATCAAGATAGAGATTGGGAAAATATACCTGAACTATCTAACTTAAAAATAGAAGTGCCTAGTTACTTTATTGGCGGAGGAAAAGATAGTGTTAGAAAATTTATAAAAGGATATGACTTTTATGAAAATCCAGGAAAATACTGTAACGATTTTTATGGAAAACTTATTATTGATCGCGCAGGCCACTGGGTCCAACAAGAAGCCCCCATAGAAACTACAAAAGGTATAACTAACTTTTTACAAAAATTAGAGAAAAAAAATAAATGATAATTACTGATATAAAAACTACACTACTTTCAGTCCCATTTGAAGACCCTCCTAAAATAGGTTTTGTAGCAATGCAAAATATTGATCTATTAATAGTAGAAATTGAAACTTCCTCTGGACTATTAGGAATGGGCTATCTGCACCCAATAATTGGAGGAATGGAAACTATAGAAATGTGCATTCATGAAATGTTGAAACCATTACTAATTGGAAAAAATGCTGAAAATATAGAAGTACTTTGGAAAGAGATGTGGAAAGCAACTTTCATACAGGGGAGGATGGGAATTACAGTTATGGGTATATCTGCAATAGACATTGCTCTTTGGGATTTACTTGGAAAATATAAAAAACAACCACTCTGGAAACTTTGGGGAGGATCTAATAATCCTCTACCAGTATATGGTTCTGGTTGTTATAGAGGCCTTGGTCACGATGGTATGATTGAAAAAGCAAAAAGATTTGTTTCTGAAGGATACACAGCTATTAAAATGCAAGTTGCTTGGGGATTTACGCATGATGAAGATGTCACAAACGTTAGAGATATGAGAGAAGAATTAGGTGACAATATAAAAATTATGATTGATGTGAATCAAGGTTGGAGTCCTGAAGAGGCTATAAAATTTGGTCAAGCCATAGATGAATATAATGTGGAGTTTTTAGAAGAACCGGTAATTGCTGACGATTTTGAGGGCTATAAAAAAATTGCAAATGCAATAAATACTCCTATAGCTACTGGAGAAAATCATTTTACTCACCACGATATGAAATTTTTTGTTGAAAATAATATAGTATCCAATCTACAACCAGACCTTATGAGAGGTGGTTATACAGAACTAAGAGTTATTGCTGAGATGGCAAATAAAAAAAATATAAATATTGCCCCTCATTTATTTATGGAACTAAATACTCATTTAAATGCTTCTATACCTAATGCAGCATGGCTTGAACATATGGGATGGTATAATCATTTATGGGAAGAACCAATAATTCCAAATAATGGAAATGCAAAACCTCCAAATAGCCCTGGACATGGATTAAGATTTAAATCAGATTTATTTAAAGAATATCCTTATAAAAAAATTAAAAGATAAAAATATGAGCTTAGAAAAAATATTTAAAAATTTAATCCTATTAAATATAGGTATGTTTATTTTAATTATTCTTTCATCTAATTATCAATCAACAATACTTATAGAGCTAACAAAAAGCTTAGATCCAGGTTTTTTTGATACTAAATTTGGAGTTGTGTTAGTTATAATAATTTTATTAATGTACTTAGTTTCGGTTTATTGTCTCTATAAATTCAGGTCTATAGGTAAATCTCTATTTTTACTCACTATTGCAGCATATATAATCTGCCTTTGCCTAGGAAAAATCCAAATCATAGGACAAGTTACATACATACTTCAATACATAGCTACATTAACTGATGGAGCTATTTTAACACTTATATATTTTTCTCCATTAAAAGAAAGATTTAAAAATTAATTACCTATTCCGGTTTAATAAATTTTAAGGTCATTCTATCGCTTTCACCTATAGCTAGATATTTTTCTTTATTTTCATCGCCAAGCCTAAGTGAAGGAGGAAGTGTCCATACTCCTTTAGGATAAATAGTGCCATCTTTAGAGTTAGCATTAATTTCACTTTTAGCTATTAAAACAAAACCAGCTTTTTCAGCATATTCTATTGCTAGCTTCTCTGTTACATATCCACTTTTATTCATATCCTCAATAGATGTACCTGGGAGAGCCCTATGCTCTACAACACCAAATATTCCACCTGGTTTTAAAACTTCATAAGATTTTTTAAATACATCCATTAACAAGTCAGCCTTTAACCAATTATGTAAATTTCTGAAAGTTAATACCATATCAACGGACTCTCTATTATAAAGAGGTTTCTCATCTACAAATAAAGTAATCATCTTCATCTCAGATAATATTTTACTTTTAGCTCTATTAGCAGTATTACGTTTTATTACTTTAGGTGTCCAAGCAGCATAGTTAGGATCAAAATCTGCTGCCAAAAATGTTCCTTTAGTTGCTAAGAAAGATTCTAAGATTTCACTATACCATCCTCGACTAGGCCATAATTCTATTACTGACATACTTGGTTTTATGCCAAAGAAGGTAAGTGTCTCTTTAGGGTGTCTATACTCATCTCTCTTCATATAATCTGCAGTTCTATCAGAATTAGAAATTGCTATATCTAAAGGATTAGCAAATATTGAGTTAGTAAAGATTAATATTATAAAACTAAGAGCGATAAATAGACTTTTCATTTTTTTTCCTTAACAATTATTGATTTTAAGTTAACATTATTGGGATATATTAATTTAAATTTAACCCCAATTAAATATTAATAACAGGAATGATAATAAAATGAAAAATTTAGAATTTAAAGGAAAAGTTGCTTTAATAACTGGTGCTTCAAGAGGAATAGG
>Ga0315327_10000245_pt1 | contig 26182 bp, 27 predicted proteins | sample M110032315metaG_FD_203460 | JGI IMG/M metagenome (GOLD analysis project Ga0315327, IMG submission 203460) | Ammonia-oxidizing marine archaeal communities from Monterey Bay, California, United States - M1 100m 32315 | ecosystem: Environmental > Aquatic > Marine > Coastal | place: USA: California... | reverse complement strand
TCCCTTACTCCAGAAATAGAAACAGTTTCAAAGATTGGGGAAACAGCTGTCTCAGGTTCTTCTTCGGTAGTTTCAGTATTTGGTTCTTCGCTTGTTGAGTCGCTACTTGATTGTTCTTCTGATGAATTGTCTGTGGAGGTAGAAGTGTCAGCAATTTCAGATGGTGGATTTGATGTGGAAGGGCTGGAGTCATCAGAACCGAAGAGGCTGTCATCTAAATTGGTTGCAAAAATAATTCCGAGAACAAATGTGAAAACCATTCCGAAGGTTAAGAAACCTGTAAATAAACGTTGCCCATCAATAGATTGCGATTTCCGTACGAAATCAGAATCTTCATCACTCTCAGTATTAGAGATTGCTGATTCAATATCGTCCTGAAACTCCACAACACTAGAATATCTCTCACTTGGTTCGCCTGCTGTTGCTTTTAGAATTGCTTTAAAAATTTCTGTATTTTTAGTATTCGCATTAGTGAGATTATTTTCATTATTCGCACTTCCGGTAATCATGAATTGTGTTAATTTCCCCAATGAGAATACGTCACTTTTTTCATCAGGAACACTTCTGTTTCTCTGTTCGGGAGATAGAAATTGGGAGGATGAGCTAGGAACAATATCTTGTTTGGCCTCTAGGAAAGAGGTGGATTCATTAAAGCCAAATCCAGAAACTTTTGTTCCTCGGTCAGGACACAAAAAAATCTTTTCGGGACCTAGATCTCCATGGACCAATCCATGTTTATGAGCATGCAAAAGAGCGTCGACAATGCGATTGAACAAGGGCATCATTGTGTGAGCGCTTAGAGGGCCATGCCTTGATATGAAATCATTTAAAGTTTCTTCTTCAACCAATTCCATAACGATTGCTTCAATTTCGTCATCGCCAGTTGTGTCAAGAACAGAGACTATTGATGGGTGGTTCAGCCTCGAGATAGCCCTTGCTTCGGATCGAAATTTGGATAGAAAAGCTGTTTCTGAAACTAGATTAGGATTTGTTAATTTCACTGCAACATTTCTTGATAAGACAAGATCAGTTGCTTCCCATGTTTGAGTGAATTTACCAGTTGAGATTAATGAAGAGAGAACATATCTTCCTGATAGTTTTCTTCCGATGAGTAGCCTTGTATCAGGTGATAGATAATCAGACATCATCAGTCATTTTAAGTCAAACAAATTTAATGGCTAGTGCATTAGTCAACAAGATATGTTAAGCCGAGGACGCGAGGTCCTCCATGTGTTCCAATAACAGCCCCAAGTTGGTTAATTCGGATCCCATCTGGAACTATGTCGGAGATAGAATCTTCGAACTCTTGAACATCAGGAGCGTCGCCGTGAATAATACATAAGTCCTCAACGGAACCGGCATTCTCAAGAACTTCTCGTAACCACAAGAGAGACTTTTTTCTAGTTCGTTGACGCCCGGCTTCAACGACTTCGCCACTGCTCAAATCAAGACAGGGTTTAAATTGCAGCATGGTCCCTACCATTGCTGTTGCTCCACCAATCCTGCCCCCCTTTTTTAAATTATCTAATGTGTCTAGCGTTGCAAAGATACGAGTTCTCTTGGCTAAATTTTCAACCAAAGCTTCAATCTGATCCATTGATTGGCCGTTAGCTGCTGCTGCGGCTGCTCGGCGAATAATTGTTCCAAGACCAGAACTAATAGATTTTGAATCAATACATCTCACGGGAAGAATTTCCGAGAATGCGTCTGCTGCAAGCTGGGCAGCCTGCCCAGTTGCAGAGAGAGCTAATGAGAGGTTAATACAAATCACTCCATCAGCGCCTGCTTCCTGACACCGTTTAAATGCTGCCTCAAATGCCCCTGGAGAAGGAGCAGCAGTTGATGGGAGAAGTTCACTTTCGGCCATTTTCGCATAGAAATCTGATACAGACAGATCGATGAGGTCTGTATATTCAGATTCGCCAAATCTGATTGCCAAGGGCACGATCTCAATATTAAGAGATGCCGCTTCTTCCAAACTGATATCACTTGCACTGTCAGTAACAATTCTGATCGTCATAAAACCCCTTAAAGGACTAGTGAGGGAGACTTTAACCTGCTAAAAGTCAAGATCCTAAAGCAAGCTTAAATTTTTCTTCAGAAATTACCCTGAACAGGGAAAATGCTCTAAAGAAAAAAGGTTTAGATAGTGCATAAACCATTATTTTTGCAGATATTCATAAATTGTCTTGTGGACAGTACTGTTACAGATATGAGTATTTTGTTTATAACTAATGAGCTCTGTTTTGATCACCTACCAGGAAATAAACATCCAGAACGACCAGATCGTTTATCAGCTGTGTTAACAAGCTTCCAAAGAGAAGAATTCAAAGATGACGTTATTGAAATACTCGCCGAGCCAGTGGAAGAAATTACCCTGTTCGATGTTCACGGGGAAGAAATGATTCACCACCTCAAAGCTATTCACGCAAATGGAGGAGGAAGAGTTGATGAAGATACAAAAATGAGTTCAGGTTCATGGCTGGCTGCTCGTTTAGCAGCAGGAGCGGGATTACAAGCAATTAAACATTTGAGTCATGGAAATGGAGAAGCTGCGTTTTGTGCGGTTAGACCTCCAGGGCATCATGCCACTCCGGTTCAATCAATGGGGTTTTGTTTGTTGAATAATGTTGCGATAACTGCAAAACACCTAATGTCTCTTGGAGAGAAGGTACTCATTGTTGATTACGATGCTCATCATGGGAATGGAACACAAGATATTTTTTATTCTGACCCAAATGTTTTATTTGTTTCACTTCACCAATGGCCGCTATATCCAGGAACTGGATCTATGAATGAAACTGGAGAGGGAGAAGGAGAAGGGGCAACAGTAAATATTCCTCTTCCGGCGGGGACAACGGGAGATACATACCTTCGAGCGTGGGATGAAATAGTTATGCCAATGGTTGAAAGGTTCTCCCCAACATGGGTTTTGCTTTCCGCAGGGTTTGATGGGCACCGTCTTGACCCTATTACTGACTTAGGACTTACCTCAGGAGATTACAGTTTGCTTACTTCTCGAATAATCCAAACCGTTCCACCCGGTCATCGCCTAGTCTTTTTAGAAGGAGGATACGATCTTAAAGCTTTAGAATTTTCTACGACAGCTGTTCTCCATGCATTAATGGGCGAAACTGTTTTACCTGAACCAGTTTCTAATGGGGGGATAGGAAGTGAAGCTATTACCAAGATGATAAAGCTAGTAAAAGAAAATGACTTTTAATGACCTATCGATAGTTCTGCAGCAAATAAGTGATATTCGTCGCGTTTTTGAATCTGCAGATAAAAATATTTACTTAGTAGGGGGCATAGTTCGTGACTTATACGGAAATGCTACCAATATTGAACAGTTAGACATAGATCTCACTACAGATGCGACTCCGGAAGAAATCAGAGAAATCATAAAACCAATTGCAGAAAATATGTGGTTATCCGGAGAGAAATTTGGAACGATAGGGGCCCACATAAATGGGAAAATAATTGAAATAACAACGCATCGTTCGGAGTCATATGTTTCTGATTCAAGAAAACCTATCGTTCAATTCTCAAAACATATAGAGGAGGATCTTTCTCGGCGAGATTTCACTGTGAATAGCATGGCTATTGATCTATCTACGGGAGAAGTTATAGACCCATTCAATGGGAAAACAGATTTTTCTAAAGGAGTCTTAAAAACTCCATTGGATCCTGATATTTCTTTTTCGGAAGATCCTTTGCGGATGCTAAGAGCAGCTCGCTTTGCATGCCGTTACGATTTATCACCGTCTAAGGAAATGATAAAGAGCATAAAAAAACTCGCACCAAGACTCCGCATCGTATCTCCAGAAAGAATTCGAGATGAATTCGATAAATTACTTTGCGTAGAGAATCCAGAACCTGGATTTAAACTTCTCATCAAAACAGGTGTTTATAACCATTTCCTTCCTGAAATAAATGACAAAAAAAACATCAGAAAATACGGTGGGTATAAGGTTCTTTCTTCGCTTTCTCCAATTCCAGCAGTACGAATGGCCGCACTCTTATTAAGCCTTTCTTCTGAAAGGTGCCAGATCAGGATGAAAGAACTTAGGTATTCAAACGAGCGAATCTCCCAAACACAACTTTTAATTCAATCACTTAAGACTATTGAAACGAAACCAGTAGACAAAGCATCGTATAGGCGGTGGTATTGCCAAATTGGGGAGTTGAAAGATTATGCAATTGAGTTAGCTTCTACAAATAAACGATGCCACAACATAATTTTTGAGATGGAGAAAACGGAACAATCTTTAGAAAATGAATTAGATGATTTTGCTGTCCCATTAACTGGTAGAGAAGTTATGGACTTATTAGAAATAGAGGAGGGTCCAGAAATAGGTTATGCCCTTCAATACCTAAGAGAAATTAGATTTCAAGAGGGTCCGATTACCCGACAAACTGCTGAAGAAGCCATTCAGAAGTGGTGGAACCAATCTCGGGGAAACCCGAAATCCACGAATTGAAAATACGGCTTAGAGGGTTTTCCTAAACTACTGTTAATCAATGGGATTTCTACCTTCAGAATTGGTAAAAGCTCACCCGAAAAGTGAAGTAAGTTACCTTCTTGAACGAAACAATGTCTTAGAGAAATACGCATCAGGGGAAACCTCAATACGTGAGATTTGTGATGCCCACCCTGAACTTATTAGAGCTGCCCACAACTATGCAGTACCTATGGGTGGGAACTGTCCAATTTGTGAAGAAGAGGAACTGGTTACTGTCTCGTATGTTTTTGGTCCTCGGTTACCCTCGCATGGACGGTGTGTGAACTCGCAGAAAGACCTTGACCGAATTCGGAAACGTAAAGGAACGTTTACTTGCTACGACATTGAAGTCTGCACGAGATGCTCTTGGAACCATTTGAGTAAAGCGTTCACGCTTTAGATTGACGTATATGACTATTTCTGCCCGGTAGGCTAGTTTTTCGTCAAACCTACTTTTGGAGGTCTTATGCCCCTGTCACTAATTCGTTTCAACCTCATTGACCCATCACTTAACTCAGAGTCTTTATCTTCGAGATACCAAGCAATGCTAGAAATGGCAGAATTCGTCGATAAACATGGCTTTTTCATGGCCACATTTGAAGAACATCACGGCGCTGACAATGCATGGAGTCCGACGCCTCTCATTAACGCTGCAACCGTGCTTGCAAGAACGACAAACCTGTCAGCTTCTATTTCTGCTCTTTTATTGCCCCTGCATGACCCAATTCGTGTAGCGGAAGATATCGCAGTAATAGATTTAATGAGCGGAGGAAGATTAACAGTAATTTTAGGATTAGGGTATCGACCAAGTGAATACCAATTAATGGGTAAAAATTGGGAAAACCGTGGAAAATTAATGGATGAATCTGTTCAGACTCTTCTTAACGCATGGACTGGAGAGCCATTTGAATACCGAGGAGAAATCCACCAAATCACTCCTTCTCCCGTCACAAAACCACACCCTTTTATAATGATTGGAGGAACGAGTAAGGTCGCAGCCCGCAGAGCAGCAAAATTTGGATTACCGTTATCCCCCGCTGCTCATTTACCAGAACTAGAAGCATATTATTACGAACAATGCGAAATACATGGCACACAGGGTTTTTGTGCAATGCCAGACCAAGAAACACAAATGACGTTTGTTGCTGAAGATCCCGATAAGGCTTGGGCTGAATTAGGACAATTTTTTCTCAATGAAGCATCAAAATATGCTAGTTGGCAAACATCAGATATATCTTCGGCCGTCCATAGTCATGCGACTACTCCAAATGAACTTAGAAAGGAAGGTATTTACCAAGTAGTGACACCTTCTGAAGCAGTGCAACTTGAACGCATTGTCCATCACCCACTTTGCGGAGGAATGCCTGTTGATAAAGCATGGGAAAGCTTACAACTTTACGCAGATGCACTCCCAGACTAATTCCATTGATATTTTTCACACCATAAGGGCATTTTGAACAAACCCCCTACACTATGAAAAGCTTTAAAGACCTCAACTATTTGAAGGGAAATAGGTATGGGTTCTAACTGGACAGCACCAAAAATAGCTCAACACAAAGTTCGAGATGGGCAACCTCCCCTTGTCATGTTGACAGCGTATGATGCGCCAGGTGCTCACATGGTTAGCGAAGCAGGAGCAGACATCATTCTTGTTGGTGACTCATTGGCAATGGTCGTACTTGGTTATGAAGACACGCTCCAAGTCACTATCGACGACATGGTTCACCACACAGCTGCAGTAGCTCGAGCTGAACCAGAAGCTTTTATCGTCGCTGACCTTCCCTGGATGAGTTATCACATTTCTACCGAAGAAACAGTTAAAAATGCTGCGAAACTAATCCGTGCAGGAGCCAAAGCAGTCAAACTCGAAGGTGGGCAAGACCGGATCGCAATGGTAGAAGCAATTGTTAATGCTGAAATACCAGTAATGGGGCATTTAGGCTTAACCCCCCAATCAGTTCTCTCACTAGGTGGTTATAAGGTGCAAGGTCGAACGACCAACGCTGCTGTACAACTATCGTATGAAGCGAAGTCTCTAGCCCATGCTGGTTGTTTCGCAATTGTTCTTGAATGCGTCCCTTCAGTTGTTGGGAAGTTAGTGACGGATACTCTTTCAATTCCAACTGTAGGAATAGGGGCTGGACCAGACTGTGACGGACAAGTATTAGTATTTCATGATTTGCTTGGGATGCATCAGGAGCTTCAGCCAAAATTTGTTCGATCGTACGCGAATATAAAAGAAAATTCGATTGATGCGCTTTCAGCTTTTGCTAGTGATGTTCGTAATGGGAGTTTCCCTTCTGAAGATGAAAGCTATCAATTATCAGATGAGGAAGCTGAAGCGCTTGGGTTATACGGTAGTCCGCTTCCCAAATCAGAAGATCCACTTGCAAGCTGGTAGCACACGTCGGTATTTGATTGTTATACCACTACCCTAAGTATCACAATTTAACCTGCCCGCAGACCGACTGGGGGCCCCGCTTGCGGGACCAGAGGAGGTAGAAACTCGTAGTGAATACTCGAGCATATGAACTCATGATAATCATTGATGGTGATCAAGAAGACACCATGGTTGATGAAGTCGTTTCAACAGTTGACACTTGGATACAAGAACAAAGTGGTCAAGTCGCGAAAACAGACAAATGGGGGAAGCGACGCTTCGCCTATGAAATAAATCACAAAAACGAAGGACACTATGTGGTCTTGGAAATGACTACTGGGCAAGTAGATATGGAACCACTTGAGCGAACGTTACGGCTCACGGACGAAGTGGTACGACATAAACTCATCCGCTTACCAGATCACGAGGCACAGAGAAGAGGACTGATCTAAGCTCAGATTAGAGGAATCAGCTTACATTTATTGAAACGAGAAAATATTATGGCTAGAGACAATAACATCACAATTATAGGAAATCTTACACGAGACCCAGAGCTACGATTCACCCCTGGTGGAGCTGCAGTCACAGATATTGGCGTTGCTTGGAATGAGAGTCGAAGAAATAAAGATACGCAAGAATGGGACAGTATTCCTTCCTATTTTGATATCACATGCTGGTTTGATCTCGCTGAGAATGTCGCTGCGACTCTTCGAAAAGGTGATCGTGTGATTGTTACCGGAAACCTTAAATGGGATTCATGGCAGAACGCTGATGGAGAAACAAGAAGCAAAGTGAAAGTTATTGCTGATGATGTGGCTCCTAGTTTGCGTTACGCCACGATTGAAAATGGATCTATCCAAAAAACACAAAGCAGAGGTGGAGGTGGGTTCAACGCTGAACCACAAACAACTACACCAACTGCGCCAGCTTATGACCCCAACGAAGAACCATTCTAGAAAGAAGAATTATGCCTCCTACCAAAAATAAGAAAAGAGCAAAAACCCCATCGGCTATGGACCGAAGAGGGAAGAAGAAAGTTTCAATACTTACTCAAGAGAAGATCGAATATGTTGATTGGAAAGACGTTAATCTTCTTAGACGTTTTGTTTCTGATCGTGCAAAAATTCGTGCTCGTCGCGTAACTGGCAATAGCGCTCAACAGCAACGAGATATCGCGATGGCAATTAAGAATGCGCGAGAAATGGCGTTACTTCCTTATACAAGTCGCGTGACAACCCAACGAGGAGGTCGTGGCGGAGACCGACGACAGCGAGATGACGATCGTCGTCCAAGAGAACCACGGGCACCTGAAAACCAAAAGAAGCCAGTTGCTCCGAAGGTAGAGCCAGAAACACAAGAAGAAGTTATAGAAACTCCAGAAGTAGTTTCTGAGGCCAAACCAGAAATACAAGAAGAAGTTATAGAAACTCCGGAAGTAGTTTCCGAGGGAGCACAAGAGACTGCAACAGAGGAGACGGCAGAGTGAAAGTTGTACTTCGAGAAGATGTTAGTGGAGTTGGCCATAAAGGAGATGTTGTTAATATCTCAGATGGGTTCGCTCAAAATAAATTAATTCCGCAGGGAATGGCGTTTAAAGCTACTGCTGGGGCTGAAAGAGATGCAGAAAACATGCGTAAATCGCGTGAGGTGAAGGCTTCAGAAGAAAAAGCTGAAGCAGAAGAAATGGCCTCTCGTATGCAAGGCGAAACTTTGTCAATTGAAATGAAAGCAGGAGAAGGCGGAAAGCTTTTCGGATCGGTTTCAGCAACTGACATAAGTGCTGCGCTCTCTGACCAAAAAAATATTACGATCGACCGTAAAGCTATTGAGATATCTGACAGTATCAAAGAAATCGGCACCTATTCAGTTACTGTTAAACCCCATCCAGATGTGGAATTTACGATTTCAGTTGCTGTTATAGCTGAAGGTGTCTGAAAAACCAGCCGACGAACCATTGGTTCGTCGTATCGAAGACATCGATGAAGAAAATTGGTCAAACAAAGATGGACTCATCGTGCGTTGGTGGACGTTATTCAGCAAAGACCGAACCTCATCTTCTGGGCTAACTGCTGGAATAGCGGAAATTCCTATAGATGCCGTAGCGCCTGAAAGAGGGCATTCACATGACCAGAATGAAATATATTTCATTCTGGAAGGAGAAGGAGCCCTACATACGAAAACAGGAAAGAAACACGTGATTAAAGGGGATGCTATCTTTCTCCCCGGAGGAGAAGAACATCACATTACCAATACAGGCTTAGAGACATTAAAACTTTTGTATGTTTTTGATACAGATTCTTTCAACGATGTTGAATATGTTCCCCCTCGTCCCTAGTTACCCACAGATTTTAGAGGTTAATCCATAGGGAAATCCCCAAATAAAGTGCGGAAATCCCCAACTTTTCCTATTGAAAAAAATGTCATACCGAGGCATTATAAATATCTCATGTCTGATCAATTTTTACCACCGGAACCGCCGGATGATAATCCACCGCAACGGCGGGCTGGTCGTGTTCCCCCTCATAACATTGCGGCGGAAGAATCTGTACTTGGGGCGATGCTCCTAACAAAAGAAGCGATAGCTGATGCCATTGAAATTTTGAGCTCTGATGATTTCTATAAACCTGCACATCAAAAAATATTTGATGCCATAACAGCGCTTTTCGCCACAGGAGAACCGGCAGATATTGTCACTGTCGCTGATGAACTCGGCCGTGCGGGGATGCTGGACGGAATGGGAGGAAACGCTACTCTCATTGATTTACAAGCTAATACTCCAGCAGCGACAAATACTGTTGAGTACGCACGGATAGTGTATTCACATGCGCAACTGCGTCGGCTCATACAAGCAGGCGGCGAAATTGCAGAAATTGGATTCTCTCAACCAGATGATGTTATTAAAGCAGTTGATGAAGCTGAATCCCTAGTCTTTAACCTAGCCCAAGGAAGAGATTCCAATAACTACGCTGCCCTTGAAGACCTTTTAGATGAGACATTAAATCTCTTAGAGGAACGAGTAGAGCGAGGAAATAAAATAACAGGGACGGAAACTGGTTTTTCCGAGTTAGATGGAATTCTGGCAGGGCTTCAACCCAATAACCTCATTGTTATAGGAGCTCGACCAGCGATGGGTAAAACCAGTTTCGGGTTAAACATCGCTGCCCATGCAGCTATGGAAACTGATGCCCCAGTCCTATTCTTTTCATTAGAGATGAGCCAATATGAAATCAGTCAAAGAATCCTATGCACGGAAGCGCGAGTAGATTCCAGCAAAGTCCGTGTTGGAAATATGAATGACGATGATTGGACGAAAATAAGTCATGCCGTTGGTCGATTGTCTGGGGCTCCTTTATGGATTGACGACAATCCCAACACAACCGTGATGGAAATCAGAGCGAAAGCCCGAAGGCTCAAAAGTAGGGTAGGGAACATAGGTATGGTTGTTGTTGACTACCTACAATTAATGAGCGGCCGTATGCGTGCTGAGAACAGGCAAGTCGAAGTATCTGAAATTAGCCGCAGCTTAAAGATACTCGCACGCGAACTAGAATGTCCTGTTGTTGCTCTTTCTCAGTTGAGCAGGAACCTTGAACAGAGACAGGATAAGAGGCCGATGCTTTCCGATTTACGTGAATCAGGTTCAATAGAACAGGATGCTGACGTCGTCATGTTTCTTTACCGGGATGAAGTGTATGACGTTGAGTCCCCTGATCAAGGAATGGCTGAAGTATTGATAGCAAAACATCGTTCAGGGCCGACGGGAAGAGTGAAACTCGCTTGGCTAAAGCATTACACACGATTTGCGGATATGGCTAGAACGAACGATACGCCACCTCCTGAAGAGTATTAACACACCATGTTTCTTGGTGAGAACCTCATTGTTCTTCTTGTCCTCGCATTTGGTGCCGCGTTAGCGGCGGGGAACTTTCTTGCCTTAGTGAACACTAAAGACGCTCCAGATGACAGAGATTATGAACGGCCACCATTGTTCCGCTCAATAATAATGATTCTCATAGGGCTTATAGCGGCTATATGGGCGATTGTTAGTCTTCTCTGAAACACGGACGGTTTTATGAAAACTGATTGAAGTCCGTATCCTAAAACCTATGCAAGGTAATAATGACGTACGACGGTCAATTAGAGCACAAGCCTTATCGATAGGATTGGCAATATCGCCTTTCGGACTTGCTTTTGGAGCTATCTGTACTGATGCAGGAATAAGCATGTGGGAGGCGCTAGGTTTTTCCGCCCTTGTTTTTGGAGGATCATCACAATTCGCTGCTGTAAGTGTCCTCGCGGATGATGGAACGGTGATAGCAGCAGTGACTGCTGGGCTTTTGTTAAATCTGCGTTCATTAGCATTTGGTGTTTCCATGGCAGCTTCTCTCAAAGGCTCATTTCTTTGGAGAGCATGCATTTCTCAGTTAATGATTGATGAATCAACTGCTGTTGCATCAGCGCAAACAGCGCCAGAAGATAGACGTTACGGTTACATGTGGGGAGGATTAAGCGTCTTCGTTTTATGGAATCTTACGACATTGATAGGAGTTTCTGTCCTTTCTGAAGCAGAGTCTCTGATAAGGGATTTAGGAATAGACGCAACTATCCCAGCAGCTTTCCTTGGTTTAATCTGGGGCAAACTTGAAGATTCAATGCATAGGACTATCGGGGCTTTAGGGGCATTACTTGCGTTGATCCTCATCCCTATTACTCCAGCAGGCATTCCCGTCATTGCAGCTGCCAGTGCGGTTCTTTGGGCTCAGCCTTGGAAATCAAAGAAAGGAAAGTCCAGTGAGTGATGCAACTACAGTAATAGTTCTTCTTGCTGCTGGCACATACTGTTTAAAAGCATTAGGTCCTCTCTATTTTGGGAACTCTCGCCAACTCCCCGTTAAATTTCAAGAAATAGCGTTACTTCTTCCAACACCATTAATCGCTGCGTTAGTTGTGACAAGCACCTTTAGCGAAAACAATGAACTTGTTTTGGATGCACGGGTAATCGGGTTGGCAGCAGCAGCTATTGCACTATGGAAAAAACTCCCATTCTTTATCGTTGTTATCATTGCAGCAGTAGCTACTGCATTATGGAGGCTTACATTCAGTTAATGGAAAACACCAGGAAGCGTTGAAAACTGATCACGAAATCTTAAACAAGAGATAGGATACATCCGTGAGCGAAGGTACAGCTGAAAAAGTTAAAGCGCCAGAAACGGTAAGTAACGAAAAAGCACAGAATACTTTTTCAACTGCCATGATTATTTCTGGCATTCGATGTGCTTTCACCTACGTAATCTTCCCTATTCTTGCTCCTGCTTTAGGTGTTGCATCCGGAGTGGGTTCGGGAATAGGTTTAGTCGCAAGCCTTATAGGAATAGTCGCAAATATTTACAGCATTAAACGGTTCCACGCTTCGAACCATCACTGGAAATGGAAAATAACGTTCCTAAATGTAAGTGTGATTATTTTATTAACCGTGCTTCTAATTCTGGATTTAACCTCATTGCTGTAAAGCAGCAGATAGCAGAAAACCCAGCAACGGACTACTATGTAAAGCATGCTTGATGATAGACGTGTTGGTAGATTATCGTCTCAAAATCCGACTGCCCTGAAAGAAGTCGCATCTGGCATATATGTTGACGACGTTATTGTAGACATAGGAAATAGTCGTATTCTCACCGACGTGTGCGTTTCTGCACCACAAGGTTCTTCTCTTTCTGTACTTGGTCCGAGCGGTTGTGGGAAAACCACACTTTTGCGTCTCCTTGCGGGACTTCAAACTATAATTTCTGGAAATGTTTATCTAGATGGGGAAAGAGTGGCTTCGGATGAAGTTTCTACGCCTCCCGAACAAAGAAACATTGGATTGGTGTTCCAAGATTGGGCCCTTTTCCCTCACCTAACTGTTCTTGAGAATATTGTTTTTGGACTCAATCGTTCTGAAAGAAAAATACCTAGTACACAAACAATGGAACTTCTGGAAATGGTTGGTATCAGTGAACTCGCTGACCGACTCCCATCATCACTCTCTGGAGGCCAGCAACAACGTGTGGCCTTAGCTCGTGCGCTAGCACCCCAGCCTTCTATTCTTTTACTTGATGAGCCGTTTTCTAGTTTGGATACAGGGTTACGTGTTGAAGTTCGATCAGAAGTCGCTGACCTTCTAAAAATGTTGAATGTCACAAGTGTTTTTGTTACCCATGATCAAGACGAAGCATTTACTCTTGGCGATCAGGTTGCTGTGATGAACGAAGGCCGTGTTATTCAGCAGGACACACCATGGGAAATTTATCACCACCCAGTTACCCCTTGGGTTGCCGGCTTTGTAGGTGAGGTCAATAAAATCCCTGGGGTAGCATCAGGAGATGTAGCTGAAACATCAATAGGGAAAGTGAACCTTTGTAACTCGGCTCATGGTTCTGTTGAGGTTCTTGTTCGACCTGAAGAAGTTCTTCTTGTTGAAGGATCTGATGCGTTAATCACTCGGGTTGATTATTTTGGACATGACACTGTATACGAAATTCAAACTTCAGCGGGAATTGACCTCCGTTGTCGACGTGGCGGAGCTCCTTCTTATAAAGCTGGAGATCGTGTAGATGTTAAGCATTCTGGATTAACCTCCGTTAGCTTCCCACGATAGAAGTAACGACGACTAACTAAAAAAGCCGGGCCCTTTTCAGGACCCGGCTCTTTCTAGAACTTTGAGAATCAGCCGTATGAGCCAAATTCTGCAGGAGTTATGCCAAAGTCGGCAATTACTGGATCAAGCACAGCCTGAATGTCGGCGACGCTTCCAGATCCTGGTTCATTCTCCATATTGAGAATTGAATCAATTACTGAGGTATCAATGCCGTTGTTTCCGAGAATTGGTTCAATTATTCGGAAGAACGCCCAACCTTCAGCTTGGTGAACTCTTGCTGCTTCGGTATCGCCAGCTTCTAGGTCTGAGTAGACCTTGCTTGCATACTTAATCGTTGCTTGAGCATATGTAATAAAGACATGCTTTACAGCATCACGTGTTGCAGCTATTGCACCAGCTTCATCACCAGCGAGAAGAGCATCTCTGCCATCGTTCATAGCTTTGAGGAGACCTTCATTAGCTAGAGCTGTTTCTCCATCAGCGCCTTGTGTGCCAAAGTCTTTAGCACGCTTGTTAGCTGTTGCAAATGGACCACATGATGGGTCTGCTCCGTGGTAGAACGCCCATGCTTCATCCCAGTTATGTGGGGCACCTGAGGCGGCATCGAAATTACCGTCAGCTGCTTTAGCGAGTGCAGCATTAAGTTCGTGAACTACCCAAGCAATCATTGTTTGGTTCATGATTCCTTTTTGGACTCCTTGTTTACGAACAGCGTCTGATTCACCAGCCCATACGCCAGTTCCGTTAAGAGCGGCACTGACGAAATCGTCTAGTGGGGTAGCAGTTCCATAGTATGTATCAAGACCATGTTTTTTGCCTTCACCAGCTGCAAAGCCGCCGATTGTCCGGACTGAACCATCTGATTTTACTGAATTAACACCATTGGCGTAAATTTCAGAAATTTCACTCCACTTGTAATCACCAACGATTGCGTTGATATCACAGATGTCTAGAACTACTAGACGGTGGGAGTCGATGTTTGATGCATATGCGTATCCGCCGTCAGCTGCTGTTGCATCAGCTGTTGGTCCACCGGCTGCTGTTGAAGCAGATCCAGAACCTGAAGCGGATGCGGATGCAGAAGCTACTGCGGATGCTGAGCTAGAGCCGGAGCTAGAGCCTGATGCGGATGCTGAGCTGGAACTAGAGCCAGAACCAGATGAGCTCTCGGAGCTATCTAGATTCCTGACTGATCCACCATCATCATCACCGCAGCTTGCCGCAACCATGCTGAAAACAGCTACGATCGGCAAGACTAAAAGTAAAAATTTTTTGGATTTCAAAATTTCCTCCATTTATTTGGGGTGTAAGGGTTACTTAACTTAATATCTTAGGCAACCTTTTTAAAAGTGAAAACATTTCACGATAGAAATTTTAAAAATATAAAATTAGTAGATAGTAAAATTATGGTTATACCGAATTTAATTCTCGATAAACGGCAGGAACGACCTTACGTAGATAAGGGAAGAGCTTCACGAAGCTTTCACCTGTTGTCCGAAAGTGATAACTAATTGGCACTTCTAGATAGATGTAACCCTTTGCCAATAAATCCAAGGTAATAATTTGGGCATAATTAAAGTCGTGAATAACTTCAGCGGCTTTAGCGGCACGTGGAGAGAACGCTCGATAACCAGTTTGTCCATCCGTGATACGCCTTCTAGCAATTATTGAGAGAATCCGGGTCAGCACTAAATTCCCAAAACGTCTATGAGGGCGCATAAATTCAATATCCCCTAGGAATCTACTCCCGACAACGTAATCAGCCTTTCCTTGAACTATCGGAGCGACAAGATTTTCTAATTCTTCTGGGGGGTACTCGCCATCTGCATCTGCAAAAATAACGGCACTGGATTCTCTCTTAACACCTTCAGATAATCCAACTCGAACAGCTGCACCTAAACCTTGGTTTTTTTCTAAGGAAAGAACTTCAGCACCAGCCCCGCGCGCAACATCTGCCGTACGGTCTGTAGACCCATCGTCAATAATGAGGCAATGCACATCTAAACCGCATACTTGCGACGGGACTCTCTTAATACAATCAGCGACTGCATCTTCTTCATTAAAAGCTGGGAGAAACAACAGAACAGGGTTCACCGAAGCTGGAATCTCCGGAGAAAGTTCATCTGTTTTCTGTAATCTAAATCTGCCAACCAAACTTGGTTTCGGGGTAACCATTGCTATACCTCCAACTATTAGGGAATATGACGTTTTGAGTGCGTGAGAGGTTAAAGAAGCTACAAGGGCTATATCAGCGTCATAACCCAGCGCAACATATGCGGCTACAGCCGCTGCCTCATACGTTCCAAACCCACCCGGAGCGATTGCAGCTATTTGCGCCGCAACTGCAACTGTTGTTACCAACAAGGCATCGCTCCACGAAACATCTAGACCAGCCCAATGTGCGCATTGCCAAACCAACACGGATTCAAGTAACCATGCTGAAGCTGATAAGCCAAGGGCTAATGGCCCGGGTAATTTAACATCAGTATTATTTTGAACAATTTTTTTCAACCACCGCCATGACCCAATAGCGACAATTGCGATTATGCCGATCAGTAACCAGCCAATCCAGCCAAGGAGATCTGAAAACGCTGAAGGAGCGACAACAATTCCGATAACGATGACGCTGAGAATGTCAGCTGCCCGTAACGTGAGGGTCGAAGCTGTTGCTGCATCAAGGGATGTCTCGCTTCGTTTGATAATACTGACGATTCGAAATGGTTCTCCCAACCTGAGGGGGAGAACATGGTTTGCACCAAGCGAAAGATGAATACCAGCCAAACTCTGCCCAAGAGATATGGATGGAAGAACTTTCTTCCAAGCGATCGCTCTGAAAAGGAAAGCTATGCAGAACACTCCGAGTGCGATGACTACTTGTGCTGGCTCATCAGCAGCTTGGTTAATTGAATCTTTAAATGCGGAAAAATCAAGTAGTCGGATGATAATGATGGCTGCAATCCCGAAACTTAAAATAGCCGTGATGAGAATAACCCAAGGATTCTTCATCCGTTCCCGCTGTGCTTTAAAAATCATAACAATATGTTAGGGTAGCTTTACATTTTTGGAAAAATCGGGATATATTCCACTCCATGGCTTTACGTATTCTACTTTCAACAATTTTAGTAACAACCCTACTTACTGGCTGTGGTGGAAGTGACCCTGAATTCCTTGATGGAAGGGCCGCTGAAATTTATAGTGGTGAATGTTCCGATGGGAATGGAAGATCAGTAACGATCTATTCCGGACGAACTGAAAATCTTATAAATCCGGTTCTCGAAGCTTTTGCTTGTGAAACTGGAACAACTGTTCAAGTGCGATGGGGGGCATCAACTGACTTGGCTCTTCTCTTAAACGAAGAAGGGGATAAGACGCAAGCGGATGTTTTCCTTTCCCGTTCGCCAGGGCCAGTTGGGTATCTTGAATCAAAAGGGCTATTAGGGACAATTGATGACGAGGTACTTTCCTTAGTGGAGGAGCAAAATCATTCCGCTGCTGGAACATGGGTTGGTTTCTCTGGAAGAAAGCGTGTTTTGGTATACAACACTGATGAATACAGCCCAGAAACCCTACCAGATTCAGTCTTTGACCTAACGGGGCCAGAGTTCGAGGGCAAGGTGGCTATACCTGGAACTAATGGGTCTTTCATTGATTGGTTTACCGTCTTTATGGATCAGTATGGGACAGATACTGCATCCCAATGGTTAAAAGACATGGTAGATAATGGAGCAAAGTATTACCCCAATAATCGGTCAATCGTTGAAGCAGCCGGACGCGGTGAAATTTCAATGGGATTGGTCAATCATTATTACAACTATCAAGAAATAGCAGCAAATGGTGATACTCATAAAGCTTTAAATTATGCCTTTAGTGATGATGACATCGGATCGCTTCTGGTAATTACTGCTGCGACTGTGCTTGGTTCGTCAGAGAATGTTGAAGCTGCTGAAGACCTACTCGGATATCTTTTGACTGCTTCCGTTCAACAATATTTCACCGATCGTACATTTGAGTACCCTCTAGCAGCTGGAGTTGTTCCAAATGCTGCTCTGCCTGAGCTAACAGCGTTGGAAATAGGTTCAGTTGATTTTGATAAACTTGGCGGAGGTTTCGAAGAAGCGTCGCGAATCATTGAGGCTAGTGGCATCCTTAATAGGTGACCGAAATACAAATTAAGCGAGGTGCTCCGGCAGGACTCCGGACAGCTGTATTCCTTCTTGCCTTCCTTTTTAGTTTCCCAGGTATTTATCTTGTCTGGAGAAATTTCACAGAAGACTCTGACCCATTGAGTCTGATAGGGACGAAAAGAATCCTTACCCCACTTTGGCGGTCCGTGTCTCTAGCTTTCGCAGTTGCTCTAACAACCGCCCTAATAGGAACGTTGCTCGCCTGGTTAACTAGCCGAACTGATTTATATGGCAGGAAGGTGTGGAGAGTTATTCTCCCAATACCTTTAGTGTTCCCTACATTCCTTGGCGCTGCAGCATTTATTCGAACAATGAACCCAGGTGGTTTAACAAACAGATTTTTCTCAAGCATTGGCATTGAACAAACAATTGAAATGCGAGGGTTCTTTGGAGCATGGCTAGTACTTACATTATTTTGTTACCCATATGTTTATTTACCTGTAGCGGCTCGCTTTCGCCAATTACCGAGGTCGCTAGAAGAAAGCGCAAGAGTTCTAGGTAAGTCGCCTGTCACAACCTTTACGAGAGTTGTGCTCCCACAAGCAGGTCCTGTTATAGCAGCGGGAACTCTTATCGTCTTTCTATACACAATTAGTGACTTTGGGGCTGTGCAATTGATGCGTTATGACACGTTAACGCGAGCGATATTCATGTCACAGTTAGCGAATCAGTCAGTAGCACTATCTTTAAGCCTCATACTGCTTTTGCTCGCAGGTGTCATTGTCATATCTGAACGGCTCTTCTCACGTGTTACCTTCAAAATGGATGAAGCTCTAATAGGAGAACCACTTGAGTACTCACTTGGTAAATGGAGGAAACCAGCATTCTTCTTTGCAGCCTTCATCAGTGTTTTCTCGATCGGGGCTCCAATGCTTGCTATTGGAGACTGGGCTTCAGATGGCATCTTTCGTTCTACAGTAGGTGGCCGTCCTCTCACCATTGACCGGGAACAGGTTTGGGAATCAGCTTGGAATACGTTTTCTATTAGTGTGCTTGCTGGTATTGCTGCTGTTTTAGCAGTTCTCCCGATCGCATATATGGTTGTGCGTTACAAGTCTCGGATAGGAACATTTTCTCATGCAGTTGTTATTGCGACGTTTGCTCTTCCTGGACTTTTAGTCGCGCTTTCCATGCGATTTTGGACACTTCGAACAGATTGGGCCTATGACCTTTTCAATAATACAAAAGCCTTATTAATTTTTTCGTATGTTGTACGATTTGGATCTTTAGCTATGGGTATCGTTTTAGTCGCTGTTGCAGCAGTTCCCAAGAGATTACATGATGCTGGTAGAACTCTGGGCGCTCAGAAGACTTCAAGATTTATGCGGATAGATCTTCCATTGATGGCGCCAGGTATGGGAGCAGCTGCCGGACTTGTTATTTTGTCAACAATGAAGGAACTTCCCATTACGCTCCTCATTTCGCCACTAGGATTCTCAACACTAGCGACACGTATATTTAGCTCATTTGAAGATGCATTTGTGGCCGAAGCAGGAATTATGGCACTAGTTCTCGTAATTATTTCATTCTTATTGACATGGTTTCTTGTTATCCGAAGGGCGGAACACCTTTGATGAGGTCATTTGCGCTTAAATTAGCTCTTGTTTTTGCAACAACTTTTCTTATAGCTATGAGCGCAATTAATGCACGGGCCACATATGGAGCGAAAATCAGTGTTGACGAACCGCAATATTTACTTACTGCACTCAGTATTTACGAAGATTTCGACCTGGATATAAGCGATGAACTTGACGAACAGCGATATCTGCCATTTCACGAGATTCGATTAAATCAACAAACGATTGACTTGAACGAAGATGGTCAACGAATCAGTCCACATGATCCATTACTTCCATTACTCTTATCGATTCCTATGGGGCTGGGAGGATGGTTGGCTGCGAAAATCACACTTGCAGCGATTGCGGCTTTCACTGCGATGGCAACGCTATGGGTAGCAGTTCGTAGATTTAATGTTTCAGAGAACCTGGCAGCAGGTGTCGTTGGCATTTTTTTCGCAGCTCCACCAATGACGTCCTATGCGACACAAATCTACCCTGAGATGCCAGCAGCATTAGCTGTTGTTTTGAGCATAGGCACCATCTCAGGTCCTATAACAAAGAACAAAATCATAGGTTTAGCGGTCACATTGACGGCCCTACCATGGCTATCCGTGAAATACGTTCCGGTAACGATTGCTATAGCCCTACTATTTCTTCTACGAAACTGGAAAGCGGAAAAAAGAAAACTCGCAGTATTCACAGGGATAATGATCGTTTCAGCTGCAGCCTATCTCATTGTTCACAAGAGAATTTATGGAGGTTGGACGGTATACGCTACTGGAGACCATTTTGTAAATGGAGAATTTGAGGTCTTTGGGAGAAGCCCTAATATTCCAGCTCGAACACGGCGTTTATCGGGCCTCCTATTTGATGAACAATTTGGGCTTATACCTTGGACTCCAGCGTTTTTTGCACTGGTCCCTTCGGTAGCTTCACTTCTACGAAATCGAGCAAAAAATTCCTTAGATTTGGTTTTTTGTATTTGTGTTGGTTGGGGGGTAGCTACGTGGGTTGCTCTAACAATGCATGGTTGGTGGTGGCCAGGAAGACAACTCGTTGTTATTCTCCCCGCAGCTATTATTGCCATGGCGATTCTTGCTGAGAAAAGCAAAATATGGAAGTGGTTTATCTTTATTGGTGGCCTTAGTGGAACAACGGCCTGGCTATGGCTGGCCTTTGAAGCGACTACTGACCGAAGAACACTTCTCGTCGATTTTCATGAAACTAGTTATCCGATTTATCAATCAATTTCAGCGATATCTCCGGACTTCACAGATTTTGACCAGCGAGCGGTCTTGCTTAACGCTGCGTGGCTCACCGCCCTAGGATTAGCAATAATTTTGACTGTGTTGAAAAAGCAAATTGTTCAATCAAGTAATCCAGCCCTTCGATACAGAGAAACATCAAAAGTACTCATGATTGAAGGAACGAGAAAAAAATTGAGTGTTTCTAAAAGGGTTTTTGATAAGAGCTGAAGCCCTGAATAGATATCGGGTTACGAAACCGAAGCTAAACTTCCACTAAATGATTCATAGTGTTCCTGAAGTCCATCACGTAAAGATGTTGTTGCTTCCCAACCAAGTAATTCCTTGGCTGACTCTGTTGAAGCAACAGTAATAAGTGGGTCCCCAGCAGCAATTGGATGTTGCTCAACTCGAATAGATGCCCCTGTTATTTCTTCAACTATGCCCATCACTTCCGCAAGAGAAGCAGAAACTCCTCCTCCAATATCGAATGCTTCCGACGAAACATTTTTTAGAGTGTAACCAGCTGCGATAGTGGCGTTAACGACATCTTTCACAAAGGTAAACTCACGTCGTTGACTACCATTTCCTCGAAGTGGAAACCGGAAGGATCCAGGAAGAGCTGCTCTGAATAAACGATTCATTGCCATATCTGGTCTTTGCCGAGGTCCGTACACAGTGAAATAGCGAAGTGGGACAAGATCTAATCCTCGTTCTCGATAAACCTCAGCTAATTGTTCACAGGCTGCTTTTGAAACACCATATGGACTTATCGGATGTACTTCTCTTTTCAATTCTGTAGCAGAAGCGCCGTAGATTGAAGAACTTGATGCAAAGACGACTCTTCTTACCCCAGTATGTAAGGCCGCTTCAAAGATGCGTTGCGTTCCATAAATATTATTTTCAACGCTATCTGCAAAACCGTTTCCCCATGAATCTTGAACTCCTGGTCGTGCTGCAAGGTGGAAAACCGTATCGCCTTCTTTGAAAAGAGATAGGAAATCAACGGATCTAATATCTGCGTCAATGAGGTCAAAGTTGTCATGCAATAAACAGTTGTTAATATTTGTTTTTTTAATTTCCGGGTCATACCAAGGGTCAAAATTGTCTATCCCTAGAATGGTGTAGCCTTCAGCAAGGAGTTTTTCTGAGAGGTGAGATCCTATAAATCCAGCGGCACCGGTAACAATTGCTCGTGTCATCATTTCCAAAATTCGTAACGTCTTAGTAGAACGTATAGTTTACGTTATTAATTAGGCATACTTTACATATTAGATGGAGGAGAAACCAACTCAATGACTTCAGTAGGAGCTAAATATGACTGATATAGCAATTATTGGTGCTGGGCCAGCTGGGCTCATGGCAGCATGGAGAGCTGCTGAAGCAGGCCATAACGTTGATGTTTATGAGAGCGCTGATGTTGTTGGCGGAATGTCCGGAAGCTTTGAGATTAGAGGACAACGAGTGGATTTTGGTTCTCATCGACTGCACCCATCCACTCCATCACATCTCCTTCAACGTATTTCTGACTTACTAGGAGATGAACTTCAAATCAGAGAAAGAAACGGAAGGATCCGTCTCTACGATCGTTGGGTTGCCTTTCCTTTACGAACAACGGACATGATAAAGCACCTCCCGTTTCGCTTCTCATTTCTTTCTGCCCTTGATATTCTGCAACGTCCATTCGTAAAAAAATCTCCACAAACTTTTGATGATGAGGTAAGTAATCGTCTAGGGAAAACAGTCGCAACTCAGTTTTATAGCCCGTATGCGGAAAAACTTTGGGGAGTTCCCGGACATGCAATAGATGGAGAACAAGCCCGTCGTAGAGTCTCAGCCAAATCACCGTTAGCGATTCTTAAAAGACTCGTAAAATCGTCAACTCCTGCAGGGAGAACCTTCCTTTACCCGAAGCTGGGGTATGGGCAGATTGTTGAAGCACTCGCGCAAGCAGTTGAAGAAGCAGGGGGTCGGATACACCTGAATTCGCCGGTGAATATGATTCAACTCCAAGAAGAAGGTTGCATTGTCTCTGTCGGGGATACGCATTACGAAGCAGAATATGTTTGGACAACAGCTCCCCTTACTGCGCTGACGAAAATGATCCACCCAAAACCCTCACAGGAAATTATCAATGCCGCTGAATCTTTACGAGTTCGAGGGATGATTCTTACCTATCTTGTTCTAGAACAAGATCAATTCACTGAGTTTGATGCGCATTATCTCCCTGGCTTAGAAACAAAAATTGCTCGACTTTCGGAACCCAAAAACTATCGAGATGGGGATGATCCAGACGGGGTAACGGTTCTCTGTGCGGAAATACCATGCTGGGTAGGGGATGAACTATGGAATAGTTCAGATGAAGACCTTGGGGAAATGGTTAAATCTGACCTCAATCATCTTCGGTTGCCAAAGATAAACCATGTAGAAACAAAATCGAGAAGGTTGCCTTCGGTTTATCCTGTTTTTGAAAAGCAGACTATAGCAGAGAGGGAAATGTTATTGGAATGGTCAAAATCTCTTGGACGTCTCATTCCATTTGGGAGACAAGGGTTGTTGGTTCCAGATAATCTTCATCACACCTTGGCTATGGGTTGGGATGCAGCAGCATCACTCAATAAAGAAGGTGGATTTGATCGAGCTCAATGGGATGCAGCTATCAGCACCTTCAAAGACCATGTAGTTGAAGATTAAAAAAAATTTAAAAAATAGAAAGTACGACTTGCATAAAGTGTTAGGTATACCTAATATGAAGATGTGGATAGAGGAATGCATCGCTTAACAACTTCCCCAGATGGAGACCAAAGTCCACAATTTCATATAAGCAAAAGCAAAAGATCTAGAAGCTGTGCGGCTGGCTGTGCGGCCGCACAGCTTCTATCTTCTTAGGATTGATGTCATGGGGGACAAGCTTGAAAGACTAAGGCTGGAAACAGCGTTAGCCCACATCATCCCAGGTGCCGAAATAGTATTTACATCTCAAGATGGGCAAGAGTATCGAGCAGGAACCCATCCAAGTGCGGATTTTAGCTTATGTGAAATGCGAAAAATAATTGCATCTAGCTCATGCCCGAGTCGACCAGATTTTACAAAATGGATTAAAGACTTTCAGATAAAAGGAGCCATTACAGATTCGGGAGGTGGAATTTACCAAACTGTTGAAGCCAACAGGAAAGAGCGGTGGTTTAGTACAACTTTACGTCCTGAAGTAGTGTATGAAATTCTCAATGAAGCCGATATAGATGGGATTTTCCAAAGCCCAGTTGATGCATTATTGACTCCTGACCCAGTTCTAGGAGTAACGACTATCCGTGTTTCCGTCGATGATGAAATATCAGAGGAACTTCTAAATGAACTCGTCCTTATCGGGTATAGCGCATGCCTCGTGAAAGAGATCTCTTCCTCATTAGAGAATAATTCAAGATGTGGTCCCTCAAAGGGACAGAAAAATAGAGAGAGTTCTACAACTGATCTCTAGCGGGAAAGTTAAAACTCGAACGTAGTTTTTATGATGTACAGACGAGGATTCTTTGAGAAGCGAACGCTCCTACTCCGACTTTTTTACCTTTAACATCAACTGTTGTCGTCCCATCAGGGGAAACAGCGGTAACAGTTCCATTTTCACCAGGAATAAGATTTGCTTCTTCTAAAAATTCTAGAAGTCCAGGTTGGAACTCTAGCTCTTCGGGAATTCTCTCAATAATAAATGCATTTCCAACTGAAATTTCAGCAAGTGCTGAAGTTCCTTCTGGAAGTTGGTATGCACTTCCGGGAATAGGGTTTCCGTGTGGACATGTAGTCGGATCTTCCAATAGTCGCAAAAAGGCAGCTTCAACTCGTGGAGAAACAACATGTTCCCATTTCCCTGCTTCATGGTGTGCCTCAGCCCAGCTTAATCCGAGAACATCAGTGAGAAATCGTTCCGCTAAACGGTGGCGGCGCACCACCTGATTCGCTAACTTCAGCCCATTTTTGGTTAATGTGACTGAACCCTTTTTAACTATCACGAGTTGAGCATCAACCATTTTTTTGACCATTTCTGACACAGCTGGACGAGAAACTTGAAGTCGTTCAACTATACGAGCCTGAATAACGTCAACTCCGTCTTCTTGCAGTTCGAAGATCGTTTCACAGTATTCTTCAAAAGCGGGATGATGATCGTTGTTTTGATAAGGCATACACCTACTTTACCCCATTCTGTTCTTTAGGGGAAGTGAGAATATGAGTCAGAAAAAATTTGCGTTAAGTAGTATTTAGCGTAAGTTCAACGTCGTGAAGAAATGTATTGGTCTAATAGTTAATCCCCGGTCAGGGGGAGATGTTCGAAGAGCGGTGGCTGCTGCAGGCCGGTCAACAGTTGAAGAGAAAGTTAGTATTGTTCGCAGAATTGTTCTTGGCGCTATGGCTGTCGGGGTTACAGATTTTTATGTGAATTATGAACCGATGCAGATTATGAGAAGAGCTACGGAGACTCTTCGTGATATTGAAATTCATTATGTAAATGATTCAATGACTTTTACGGAAGATGATTCAACACTTGCCGCTAGAGAACTTCAGAGGTTAGAGGTTCCAAGTGTTGCTGTTCTTGGTGGAGACGGAACCAACAGGGCGGTTGTGAAAGGATGGCAGGATATTCCTGTTATTCCTGTTTCAACGGGGACCAATAACGCTTTCCCTGACTTTATTGAACCTACAGTTGCGGGGACGGCTTTAGGTCTTGTCGCCACTGGATCCGTTGCCCTTGATGACGTTTCGGTTAGGGCAAAATTAGTTCATGTAAGTGGTGGAGATAATGTTTCAGATCTTGCATTGGTTGATGCTGTGGCGGTAAATGACCCCTATGTTGGCTCGTTAGAACTTTTTGATCCACAGACGATGAATATGGCTATTCTCACACAAGCTGATCCTGCTGCTATTGGATTTTCATCTGTTGGTGGTTTACTGAGGCCCTTGACGGCGAGGGAGGATGAAGCTCTTTTTGTGAAGTTTGCCCCAATTGGAAGTGGTCGAGAAACAATGAGAATTAAAGCGCCAACAGCTCCCGGCCATTATGACGTAATTGGTATTGAAGAAATTCGATCCTTGTCTTTTGGTGAAGAAATTCCTCTTTCTGGTGAAGTTCTTCTCGCTTTCGATGGGGAGCGTAAACTTCGTGTTGGGAACGATGAGACAGTGCAGTTATGTGTTCAAAGAGATGGGCCTCGGGTTATAGATCCCTCAATAACAATGCGTCTTGGACGTCAAAGCATGATTGATAATTAGATATCTGGAATTCCCATATCAAAGTTGGATGATCGTATTCCCCCATCTATTCCGAGAACCTGTCCGGTGACATACGAGGCGGCTGGCGAAGCAAGGTACATGGCAGCTGCCGCAATATCGGTAACTTCCCCTAAACGTTTCATGGGTGTGCCTTCAACCATTGATTGATGGATGTCCTCATTGGTGAGCACTATTTCAAGCGCTGATGTTTTGATAGCTCCGGGAGCGATTGCGTTCACACGTATGCGCGGAGCAAGGTCCAGTGACATATGTATGGTTAGTTGGATCATCGCTGCTTTCGCTGTTCCATAAGCGGCAAATCCTCTGCTAGGGAAACGTCCCGCTGCTGAAGCAATATTGATAACGCTTCCATTTCCTGATTCGGCTAAGTGAGGTACTGCGAGTTGGGTCAAG
>Ga0315327_10000243_pt1 | contig 26442 bp, 46 predicted proteins | sample M110032315metaG_FD_203460 | JGI IMG/M metagenome (GOLD analysis project Ga0315327, IMG submission 203460) | Ammonia-oxidizing marine archaeal communities from Monterey Bay, California, United States - M1 100m 32315 | ecosystem: Environmental > Aquatic > Marine > Coastal | place: USA: California... | reverse complement strand
GGCGGCTGCAGAATTTTCCTACGAGGTTCTTCTCTTGGTTGAGGGTTTTTTCTGCTTCCCTTTTTCCATCTGCTCCTGTTAGCACTTTTCGTATGCTGGGATTTTCATTAGAACTCATATAATATCTGGGTCATTTGATTTCATTTTCTTATTAAGCATCTTAATGCCTCGTCGGTGCAGATTTATAGCGGTTTGGGTACTTACACCCATCTCTTTCCCTATCTGTGCCCACGGCATCCTTTTTTTGTCAGACCCAAAGTATCTTAGCGTAAATACCTTCTTTATTCGAGAATCTTTTAGTTTAGACAGAATTAAAAAAATATATTCAATTTCTAAGTCGTATTTCTTTTCTTCTAAGACCTCAGCTTGCATTGCAAAATAGTCAAGCTCTTCGTTGTTTTCAATTCTCACGAGTTTATTTTTTTTGTTGATGGTATTTAAGCAGTGATATCGAACTTGATTGCCAAGCCATGTAGAAAATTTAGCTTTTTTGTTAGGGTTGTAAGTTAGTGCTGACTTGTAAACTAGGTAATCTTTATCATCATAGATATCTCTGTATGGAACCCCCGAGGCGCATAGAGCAGGGGTGTATTTTTTATAAATATCGATACACAGAGCAGAATGTCGTTCAATGAGCTCCTTTAGGCTTGTGTCACAGCATTTAAATTTTACGTTATTTGCTAGCTCTAGGTCAGTAGACTCGTCCATTCTGGACCCCTTTCTTCTTTAATCCATTTTATTAATTTTTTTATCTCTTTTTGGAAAACATCGGGAATTTGGGATGTTTTAACATCTCTGATTAGGGATGTGTAATCCGCTGCTCTTCTTACCTTGGGGTCGTGTGTTTTTTCTTCTGTGTTTTTTGGTTTAAGTTCAAACACTGTCCCGTCAACGGCTGAGCGTCCGGAGGGTTCTGGGTTTTTTACTATGCGCCCGACATAAACTAGAATGCCCCCTAGACTTTTAATCCAGCTAGCCTCGTCGTTATCATAATGATTATAACGTACATCGGTGACACAAATCACATCGGGATTTTCTTCGCCCCCGTTAATTGCTTGGCTAACTTTTTTAATCCAGTACTGTCCTTTGGTTTTATTTCTCTTAATACTCCCGTGCGTAACCAAGAAGGGGCGTATCACTTCCTTTTCTTCCCGAGTACATTCTAGAGAGTTTATGCCGTAGTGGTCCATCGTCCACTCATTTACTTCTTTTTTTAACTCATCACCAAAGGAGTATCTTTTAATTTTTATTTCTTTTTTATTTAATTCTTCTTTAAGGTAAGAATAAAAAGTATCTTTGCCACTACCCGCGACGCCACCTAGACCAATATAAAGAGGGCTTTTCATTGTTAATTCTGGGACGGGTCTGCTGTATCATCAGTTTCATTAATGAAATGATAGCATATTAAAATTAAATTATTAATATCTATCTCTTTGATGTCTTTAGGGTCACACTCTTCGTCTTCTACCCCCAAAACCTTACAGAATGCATTGGTTAACTGGCATATCATCATGGATGTTTTCGGGGATAGGGTGACATCTTGTTCAAAGGTCTGAAACCCCCTCTTTAAAACCCAGTACTCTTCTGAGTTAATTTCGGTGCGCTTTACAATATCCAAGCCTTCAAATTCTGTAAGGGCACACTTGAGGGCGGCTTTTTCTTCTTTCTTCGCTTTGGGTATAATCTTGTGAATATCTTCTTCAAAGTTAAATTTATCACTTAGTGAAAACCACTCAAAGAGTTTACTGGAAGCGTCTAAAATAGTCATTTTTCAATATGAACCCTTTATATGAAAAAAGCAAAAAAAATATTGACTTATAAAAACAAATAGTCTATGCTTCTTTACTATGGAAAATCCAACAGTAACAAAAAAATCTAAACGTGGCCGCCCATCCTATGAGGTGGCATGGCCAACTAGCAATTTTACCGTAAATGATGTTTATCAAACTCTTGATGGTAAGCTTTCTGCTGTATCCGTACAGTTGAAGGTAAATAAAGCGGTTGAAAGGGGCCAGCTTCGACGTGTCGGCGTTAGGCGCAAGGTTATGGGTCGCCCCACTATCGTTTATTGCCCCACTGCTAATCTCACTGCTGCTGGGTCTCCTGACCCCCAGTTTGACAAAAAGTAATCCCTCTTAGCCCACTTAATCAAGGCGACAGCTTTAGGGCCGTCGTCTTTTTTTTATAAAATGAAAAAAAAGAAAAGATTAGCTTGGGATGCTTACGCCCTCGACTTAGCAAAAGTAGCGTCCCAGAGAAGTGAGGACCCGTATCTTAGGGTCGGAGCCTGTGTTTTGCGTCGAGATAAAAGCGTGGTAGGACTAGGGTATAATGGTGCACCGCAGGGTATAGAAATTGATTGGACCGACAGGGATGAAAGGAGAAAGCGGGTGATTCATGCGGAGATAAATGCCTTGAGATATGTTCGTCCAAACGAAGGTCATTTATTAGCCTGTACCCATCTTCCTTGTAATGAGTGCCTCCGCTCTATAGCTGCTTATGGCATTCAAAACGTAGTTTTTGAGGAAGTTTATCAAAATGATTATTCTTCTTTGGAAATTTGCAAAGATTTAGGTATAAACTTAAAGAGTATATTAAAAATATTATGAACATTGGAATTGTAGGACATGGATATGTAGGAAAAGCCACGAAGCTTTTGGGTTGTCGCGATGATGCGGCTGATTTAGATGACAATATCGTTTTAGTTTATGATATTGATAAGGACAAGCGCGTTCCATCTGATTTACAAATGAAAGACCTTGTGATGTGTGATGTGGTTTTTGTTTGTGTCCCAACTCCGGCACTGAAAAGTGGTGCCTGTGACACTCGGATCGTAGAGAGCGTGGTCGGGGACCTTAAAGATATTGGGGTCACGGGTATAGTTGTTCGGTCTACTGTTCCCGTCGGAACCTGCGAGCGGCTCGGAGTAGCTTTCATGCCAGAGTTTTTAACTGAAAGTTGTTGGGAAGATGATTTTAGAAATAATAAAGATTGGATTATCGGAATAGACGGTCCCAAGCCGGGTGAGGATGTCGAGCTTCTCAAGGTTATACTACGTAAAATCCTTATTACGGCAAAGAGAAACGAAAAAATACAAGGAGCAAATTTAGTATGGGCATCTACGCGGGAAGCAGAAGCCTCAAAGCTTGTTAGAAATTCTTTTTTGGCAACAAAGGTTTCTTTCTGTAATGAAATTTATGATTGGTGCCAATCTATGGGCATCAGCTATGGCGCGGTGGCGCAGCTAATGGGGATGGATGATAGAATTGGCCCAAGTCACACGCAGGTTCCGGGTCCAGACGATAAGAGGGGTTATGGGGGTACGTGTTTTCCTAAAGACATTAATTCCCTACTAAAACTTATAGAAGAGACAGGCGGTAAGGAAAGCTACATTATCCGTAGCGCTGTTTATAGAAATGAAATTATTGATAGACCCGAAAAAGACTGGCGAGATGATAAGGGGAGGGCGGTTACGGATGAAGATTAATTTTAAGAAACTTCACCATGACGCCCGAGGTCCGGTTAGGGGTGATTACGGAGATGCTGGTTACGATTTATCGTGTTTATATCATACAGTCATTCCTCCTATGGCGAGGGTCCAAGTTCCTACGGGCCTCGCCGTCGAAATACCTCATGGGTACTACGGAAGAATAGCTCCTCGGAGTGGGCTTGCAATGAAGCGCGGCCTAGACGTCCTTGGTGGAGTGATAGACTCAGGTTATCGGGGGGAAATCTCGGTAGTTTTAATCAATTTAAATTTACCAGAAGAATTATCTGAATCTGCGTATAAAAAAAGTGCAATTCATTCTTATGAATCTCATTTTGGTTCTCGTAGCACTGTTGAATTTTCGAGTCAGTCTAGAATTGCTCAGTTAATAATTGAAAAATGCCATGATGTTGAATGGGGGGAAGTACCCGAGCTCACTGAGTCGGTGAGAGGGGCTGGTGGGTTTGGCAGTACCGGTGTTTAATAAAATTTTGACAAATCTACAAAAAAAATTAATATATAAATATTATGTCTGATGTATATTCAACCAGTCAGCCCATCTTAATGCTGGAGCTTACCGATATAAGTGATAACTTAGTCGTGGTAAATTGTGAAAACGTTCTCTACCACCATGTGATGGCAGGTACTGGGACTAACCTAGTGATGCTTGGGGGCGATACAATTACAGTAAAAGAAGAGTTGACAGCAAAATGGTTAAGAGATAATACTTAAGTAGAAAAAAGGTAGAATCCTTTTTAATCTCGCTGAGAGAAATCAGTGGAGTTTTCCTAAGATGACTGAATACAGTAGGGTGGGAGTTGGCTTACTTCCAAATCAAGGGATAGCCTCCTGTTTGCAAATACACAGGAACAAGGAATCATAGTTAATTACTATGGCAATGCCCAGCGTGTTGTGGTAGACGGTTGTAAGTGGAGTTTTTACGCACATTCCCTCCCGCCATCATCTAAATGGTAGACCGTTACGATTTTTAATCGTCAGTATTCGTGTCGCAGAGTTTCAAATCCTCTCTGCATTAAAAATTTAAAGGGGCCGAAGAAAAGTTTAAAGACACACATTTGAATACAGTATCCTCCTTATTGGGGGGGGTACTGTGTCTTTCATGTTCCGAGAAAAGTTATGACACGTAAAACAAAATTTTGTTAAATTAATCATTAATCTTATATAATTGATAAGTTGTTTAAGTTATTAGATATAGAGATATTGTTGCTTTTTAGCTCCTTTATTACATCTGTGTTAATTGTGTGGTTTAACACTAATGCAGTAGTGGAGTATGGGAAGCTTCTGAAGTTAGATAGTATTCTCCTTATTAAAGAATATGAGGATTACGTGCTAAATACTGATATAGACGCTAGTTACATTTCTTTCCTAGCTTGTACGAAAAGCAACTTCATAATTAGACTTATGACCTGCCCGCTTTGTTTGGCTGCGTGGTACTGTTTATTCATATCTCTAGCAATAGGTTTGATTTATATTTGTCCCCTTTACTTATTGACCCTCATGTCCTATTTTACTCTTAACAGAATTTTAAAAGCATGAAAGAAGGCAACATACTTTATGTTTCCAATCTGGCAGAGATGATAGCTGTCATTAATGGACTTGGTAAAGAGCCAGACCACATAAGACGAGCCTTTATTTCCCTTGTCCACGGGCTTCCTTCCGGTTGTCCGTGCAATAGGGCACAGAGGAAAGACCAAGCAGTAAGGGGTTACTCTTTAATAGCAACCTCTTTTGATGAGAATGAGCAATTAAAAATAAAACAAGTTAACGAAGTGGAAAAAATTATAATTTCATTTAACGGAGAAACCCTCAATGAATTCTAAAGAAAAAATAAAATATAATAAAAAAATGATAGGACAGAGAGTCCTAGTCACGCAAGCACAGGCCCCAACCTTTGAGGCCGTGGTGGTGGATGTTGTTAATGAGGATACCCTTATGGTACAAGGGAAGGGTTCACAAGAGCACACTACTGTTGATTTGTATGATGTAAGGTCATTAGAATATGGAAAACATTAAAACCAAAAGAAGAACAGTTAATGAATGGGGCCAAGAGGCAACCACTGTCCTAGAGGAAAATCCTAGCGGTAAAATAAAGCTAACGGAGCAACCAACCTTCACAACCCACAGGAGTGGTTGGAATTATGCCATGATGTCACTTGCTCCGCTCCATAACTCTGAAGGCATTGAGTTCTACGGGTTTCTAGAAAATGAGTTCTCATGGAGAAAGCAGGAGTGCATAGAAAAGAAAATAACCCCCTTCACAAATCCTTGGGTAGGGTTTCTTCATAATCCGCAAAGTTACCCTTGGTGGTTCGGGGTTAATGGAATGCCTGAAGTGATGATTAATAGTCCCGAATTTAAGGAAAGCATAAAAGAGTGCAAGGGCATTTTTACCCTCTCAGAACATCACGCTGAGTTTTGTCGAGCCAATCTAGACGTTCCAATAGAGATGCTTTATCATCCAAGCGAGATTCCAGAAAAACAATTTGATTTTGATAATTTTTTGCGAAACCCAAAAAAAAGACTTCTTAATGTGGGGTACTGGCTTAGAAAGGTGAATTCCATTTACTCTCTTCCCGTTGATAACCAGATTTACACGAAGACTAAAGTTCTCCCTTACGAAGAAAACAGCCCTCCTCACCATTTTGTGGAGGACTTGAGGAAACACGAACTAAAGTATGACCAACAGGCAAGGCTGTCCTTTGATTACTTTTCACATGAGTCTACCTCTTATGTCGAGGAGCTCTACCAACTCACCGATGAAGAGTATGATGATATGTTTTCGGAAAATATTGTGTTCATGGATGTTTATACCTGTAGTGCCAGCAACTCTGTCATCGAGGCTATCGCCAGAGCCACACCCATATTAGCACCGCCCATCCCCCCTGTTATTGAATATTTAGGTAAAGAGTACCCCTTCTACTTCACTCACCCAGAGGAGGCTGTCCAGAAATCTTTTGATATGGATCTGATTCTTAAAACACATCAGTACCTTAAGGGGTGTGAAATGAGAGAGAAGCTGTCCGGAGAGTTCTTCAGAGAGGCATTCACAAGTAGTGAAATATATAAATCTCTGTGAATTATATGAGCAAAAGAAGGGATTGGGACATCCCACCAGAGAATCTTAAGCCACCGCTGTGGATTGACGGAGTTTCTGAGTTTTCTAAAAATGTTCCAACTCACAATGATATCTGGATCATAGAAGAGGTGTTCAAGGGTGCGACAGGTGGATTTTATGTAGAATGTGGGGCGAACAACGGAGCATATGGTTGTACCTACTTACTAGAGAAAGATTACGAATGGAGCGGGATTCTAATTGAACCCATCCCCGCACTTTATGAACAGTGTGTAGAAAATCGCCCACGGGACAAATGCATTAACGCGTGCCTCGACTCAGTTGAAGGAGAAACAGAATTCATTGAATACGAAGAATACAAAGGGTGCAGTGGCATAAAGAAAAACTTTAGCAAGCTCCGAAGGTATGCCAACCCAGACACTGACGCTCATGAGTCCTTCTTAATAAAAACAACCACACTTGCCCAAGTCCTAGATGAACACAAAGCTCCCGCTCTAATTGATTATCTCGCTTTAGATGTCGAAAGATCAGAACTTGAGGTTCTGAAAGGATTCCCTTTTGATCGCTACAAATTCAAAGCCATGTCTATTGAGATGGGTGCAAGCACCTTCAGAGAACTTACGAATCTAATAAAAGACAATGGATATATTAGGGTTGATAATCCATATAACAGAATTCTTCATGAAGCTTATTTTATACATAAAGATTTCATAGCGATAGACTACAAGGTATGAACAATCCATTTAATTTTTTTGATAAAATTTACTGCATAAGTATGGATAAAAATAGCTTCCGTTGGAAAATGGCGGTCAAGCAATTAAAGCTACTAGGTATTTATGACAGAACCGAACGGATACAGGGGGTCAGGAGAGATAACTGGCTCTTGCGTGATGGCGTATGGCGGCAACCTAACCTAGATAAGGACGGTAAAGACATTACTGGTTGCTTCCTATCTCACCAGCTGTGCATTAAAAAAGCAAAAGAGGAAGGAGCAAAAAATGTATTTATTTTTGAGGATGATTTTTGTATGCTTAGCATGGACATGAAACACCTATCAGACTCGCTAGAAAACCTCAAAAAACATGACTGGGATCTTTTTTATCTTGGGGGAAAAGTAGAAGAAAAACTCGAAGACATAGAAAAAAATTTGTGCTCTGTAAAAATATGGTTCACCCACGCTTACGCCGTTAATGAGGGTGCGTTTAACAAAATTCTAGCCTTTAAAGGTGATGACTCGACCTTTAGGGGACACTCAAAGGGACAGATAGATGTTTTTTATTTTCTAAATGATTTTAAAATGTACCTAATTAATCCCATGATGACAATTCAAGTCCAAGATGATAAAACAGCAAGACCGCACTGGCAGATGCGCTCCTTCATGAATAAAATATTATGAAGAGTGTTGAAGAATTAAAAACCTACTTTGATGAGTATCTTAGCCAGTTTCGCGATTTAGACATATATTGTTGGATAGCTGGTGGAGCTATAAGAGACTTCTTTCTTGACGAAAAACGCAACGATATAGACCTCTTCTTTAAAACAACCGATGATCAATTAAAGGCTCAGAATTTTCTTATTAGCAAAGGATTTACGATATTAAGAAAGCACCCCAACAACTGCAGCCTCGGCAGAAACGATGATGAGCTTTATGGCCTAATGGTTATCGAAAACAATCCGCAATCTACGTTGGAGTTTTTTGACTATACTGTGTGCGCAGCCGCCCTTGACACCAATCTTGAGTTCCTTCATCATGTAGATTTTTTCGATCACATAAAAGAAAAAAAACTGGTGAGGACCCAACAGTCAGATAGATGGATTATTACTAATGTTAAACGTCTACGAAAATTTCTAAAGAAAGGGTACTCCATCGACAAGAAAAATCTCATTCAATATCTTGATGACCAAGAAGCTACCTTTGAATATCGAAAAAAGACATGGCAGGAGAGTCACCCTCTAGAAAATGATCTAATAAATGCCAAGAAAAACTTCACACAGGTATGGTTTAAAAAACATTTATTTTATACAATAAAACCACTTCTTTTAAGAATTTCAGATTCCCCTCGCATCCTAGAGATAGGAAGCTTTGAGGGTTATTCAGCATGTTGGTTTCTAGAAATGATACCCAACTCCACCATAGAGTGCGTTGACCCATTTAACACCGAGTATGTATTGGGCGGTGAGCTTCATAAAGACTATGAAGGCAGGTTCGACGAGAACGCAAAAGAATACGGTGGTAGAATAAAAAAAATTAAAAGCTTAAGTACTGACTTTTTCAGAAAAAACCAAGAGATAAATTGCTATGATATTATATATATCGACGGTGATCACTATGGTGACCAAGTTTTAGAGGACGCAGTTAATGCTTACCCCCTCCTAAAGAAAGGGGGTATTTTAATCTTTGATGACTACCTGTGCTCTCCGCATAAAACCCCAAGCGAAAGGCCTCAATTTGCCATTGACTCTTTTTTAGCTTGCTATGAAAAGCACCTAGAGATTATACTAAAAGAGAAAATCTGTGCAGTTAAGAAAATATAATGATTATCTCACACACACGTAAATTTATTTTTATCCACCCACACAGGTGTGCGGGGACTTCTATAACTCATTCCCTCTTGCCGTATTTAGGGGATAGCGACGAAGTGTACGGGTGTACTCGTAGCGGAGAAGCTCTTTCTGAAAAGAATAGATTAAAAAACATTAAAAAATATCAAAGAGAACAGGGTGAGTCCCCATGGAAACACTCGACAGCTGCCTGTGTTAAGGGATATGTGGGAGATAAAATATGGGATGAGTATTTCAAGTTCACCTTTGTGCGCAACCCGTGGGAGATTCATCTTTCCAATTATTTTTGGTGGAAAAACACCAAGGCGTGGGACCCTGCACCAAAAGACTTTTTCCACAGACAAGAAAAAATAAAACAGATGTCATACCCCGAATACATCAAGTCTGATGAGATTTGGCCGCACACGCTGATTGACTTTGCTACTGAAAGCAGAAACCTGCAAGCTGTTCCCGCTGATGTCTTCGGTAGGCCCGATTCAATCTCCAACCTCAGAACTAGTTTCAATTTCATTGGTCGATGCGAAAAAATAAAGAGTGACTTCTCCTACTTATGTGGTAGACTACTCTTACCCAATATCCCGATAGAGTTCTCTAATGTCTCCAGAGAGCTTGGGAGCCGCAAGCATCACCTAGATTATCTAGGTAAAGACGAGGAAGCAAAATCTCTTCTTAGAAAAAAGCATAAATTTGATATAAAATACTTTAAATATAACGAAAACTTCTCAGAGTACGATGCGAAGTGGGACTTTTACATGAATTAAAATGAAATCTAAACCAAAAAAAGTAATAAAACAGTGGGGGCATGAGCTCTGGTTAGCTAACGAGGAGGAAAACAATTACTGTGGAAAGATTCTTCACGTTAAAAGTGGTCACAGGTTTAGTATGCACTTTCATTCTGATAAACATGAAACCTTCTACATCCTAAAAGGGGCCTGTAAACTTACAACTATAGATACTCAAACAACAGCTGAAGTCTCCCTAGACCTACATGAGGGGGATTGTTATGTAATAGAGAGACTTGTTCCCCATCAGGTTGAAGCCATCACTGATTGTGATATTATTGAAAGCAGTACATTCCATCGGGACGCCGACAGCTATAGGGTTTGGAGAGGCTAAGTGATACAGTTAATCATAAGCTGGAACCGACCCATATACACAAAGTATCTTTTAGATTCACTATTCAAGCACACACCCAGCAACGAACTTAACATAGTAGTATGGGAAAATTCCTCAGACAACCCTTTTAAACACGCTAACGAAGATATCCACCTTCTTAGCCTAGAGCACAACTACGGAGTAGCAAGGGCTGAAAACTTTGCCATTGAGATTGCACAGGAATGCAATCAAGATGTTTTTGTCATGGCTAATGATCACTATGTTTTTCCCCACTGGATAGACCCCCTCATAAAAAACAAAGAAGAATTTTATATCGCCTCCACACTTTGCCCCTCTGCGAATCCGATCCTCCTTGATTATATAAAGCAGAATACTGACATTCACCAAGAGCAACGGTGCAAGAGAGACTCAACTACAGAAACTCTCGATGCATACATGGACACAGCTTATGGCACCGACAAGGAAGTATTCATAAAAAATTATGTTAGTCATTATGGTCCCTCCGTTTTTTATGGGGAGAGAGATGACAGGGGGGAGCTCGAGGAGGAAGAAAGCGAGCTTACTCGCGGGAGAGTAAACATAAATGCCTTTTTAATTAATAAAAAAATCGCCCACCGCTTACCCAAGTGGGACCCAGACGTATCACTAGCTGGCCCTGAAGATGGTATATGGGTAGAACAGGTCCGCAAGATAATCCCCCGTGATAAGTGGGGTATTTACATGAATTCCTATATACATCATTTTGGAGATATCTCCACTAACCTAGCTACCCCTCAGGAGATAAAGCATATTCTCAACTCAAAGTGTCCAAAGCTTTCCACTGGAGATAAAACAAAGCTAACTGAACTTAAAAATAAATTATGGACAACATAGCCTATCTTTTTGATGTAGACGGAACCCTGACGCCGCCAATGAAAGCCATGAGATCAGAGACAACGAGGCGCTTTCTCCGATGGATGGAAGGTAAAAATGTTTACATTGTAGCAGGTAGCGATAAAGAAAAAGTTGAAAGACAACTACCCCACAACATTCTCAGCGAGGTGGAGGGAATTTTCTGCTCTTCTGGAAACGAGCTATGGATGAACGACGAATTGATATACAAGAATGATTGGACACCGAACCCTGACTTCTTAAGCTATCTGTCACAGCTTCAGAAAAGCTCCCACTTTACCCCCAAAGGAAAAAACTTCAGAGAAAAGAGAACAGGGATGGTTAACTTTTCTATTATAGGTAGGGAAGCGGTGCCTGAGTTAAGAGAAATTTATTATGAATGGGACAAAAAGAATAAAGACAGAGAACAGCTAGCCCTAACGATAAAGCTTGATTGGCCTGATTTAGATGCGTGTATTGGTGGCCAAATAAGTATTGACATCTACCCAAAGGGACAAGATAAATCACAGGCTAGTAAGTGGCTAAGGAAGACTTTAAAAAGTAAAATGGTATTTTTTGGAGATAAATGTCACGAAGGGGGAAATGATTACTCGATTGCTAATGATATTCTTACCCACGAAGAAGGAACATACCACAATGTTATCTCTGATGAACAAACTATAGAATTATTAGAAAAAAAATATTTAAATTAATACAATTATACACCATGAGACTCGACCATATAGCTTACAGGGTAAAAGATCGCCTTAAAACGGCTGATTTTTTTCACGATACCCTTGGGTACGACATGGGCATAGAGTTCCAGATTGAATTCGGGGATAACAGCAGGGCAGACTGTGTAGCACTTACCCCTCCTGAAAATCGCGCAGAAAGCCCTAAGCTTTGGACATTACCCTACCATCTCACAGAAAGAGAAAATCAGCTAGAATACCATGCTCCCCCTGAAATCTTTATCAGTGACGGGCCTGAAGGCTCCATAGTTGGAGACTGGGTGAATGAAAGGGGTGGCATAGGAGGCATACACCACATGGCTTATGAAGTGGAAGATGTTGAAAAAACTATGGAAAAATGGAGACAAGAAGGGTATGCTGAGTTCTACTCAGAGAAACCCATGAGTTGCCCCGGACTTGTTCAAGTTTTCACGAAGCCATCCGAACTAACAGGGGTGATTTACGAGTTAATCAATAGAGAGGGAGATGGGTTCTGCAAGGAAAACGTGAAAGCTTTAATGGAAAGCACAAAAGACTAAGTAATAACAATGTTTAAAGGTAAAAATTATATTAACGGAGAGTGGGAAACCACAAGGGAAACCTATGCCAACATGAACCCTGCCACAGGTGAAATCCTAGGCTTGTTTCCCGAAACTGAAGATGCTGATGTTAATAAAGCTGTGGGCGTTGCTAGGGAGACATTTCTAAAATGGAGAAAGGTAAGCAGATTTGTACGATCTGATTACATGAACAAGGTTGCCCAAATAATTGAGCGCAGAAAAGAAGAACTAGCAAAAGTCATATCCCTTGAGACAGGAAAGAATTACAACGAGTCAGTAGCCGAAGTAAACGAAGCCTTACACATGGCCCAATTCGCTTTCGGTTCTGGGCGTTACTCCCACGGTGAAGCTATTGCTTCCGAAATTGAAGATAAAGATTGTTACATGCTTAGGAAGCCAAAAGGTGTAATAGCTATTGTAACGCCCTTTAATTTCCCCTTGGCGATTGGGATGTTCTGGAACGCCGCGCCCGCCATAGTAGAAGGAAATACGATTGTAATAAAACCAAGTGAAGATGCTCCAATGTCTACTCAGATGGCTGTGGAAATCTATGAGGAAGCTGGTCTTCCACATGGAGTCGTTAACTTGGTGCATGGCGGCGGTGACACTGGTGATAGCTTGGTTCGCGCTGATATCGATCACATTTGCTTTACTGGTTCTGCCGATGTCGGACAACATATTCGTACGGTGGCTGCTAAGTCTTGGAATAAAACTACCTCCTGTGAATTAGGCAGTAAATCTGCCTGTATTATATTTGATGACGTAGAGATGGATTTGGCTGTTGAAGCCGCAGTTGCAAGTGCGTTTAAACTATCCGGACAAAGATGTGTCTCCTCTGGTCGAATGATTGTGCAAAGGACAGTCTATGATGAATTTTGCAAAAAATTTACAGAGAAAGCTTCAGAGTTAAAAACAGGTAACCCATTTAAAAAGAACATTGGCACATGCGGAACCCCAGCTGCTATATGCTGGGAGGAAGTTATTCCAGACAAAGATGTTTACTATGGTCCAATAATTAACCAACAAGGTTTTGCGAAAATAAGAGCCTTCAACAAGCGCGTAATCGATGACTCAGAAGCGGAAGTCCTATTATACCCCGCCTACACAGGCGCGAGTGGAACCTATTATACCACCCCGATGGTGTATAAAACAGAATGGAGAGACGCCACATATTTAAAGAATGAAGTTTTTGGCCCCCATGTGGGAATCATCCCATTCGACAGCTTAGAAGATGCGATCAGAATATATAACGATACTGAGTACGGCCTCGCTGTCGGCGTTCTTACCAACGACTTCAGAAAGGCGAGAGTCCTTCGAGATGAGTGTGATGCCGGAATGATTTACTGGAACGGGGGATCAATAGCTGCTGAGTCGCACATGGCTTTTGGCGGTGTTAAAAAATCTGGGAATGGCTTCCCAAGTGCAGCAAGAACCGTCCGAGCAGTTACTCATGAAATAAGTTGGACAGTAAACCATGCAGACACACTAACTTTTCCACAGGGAATGAAATAAATAAAAACTAATTATGAAAAAAGAAAACTCAGACCCCAGAAGTGCAAAGGAAATTGCAGCAGAAATCGCAAAGACGGAAGCAGAAACCCGCAAGACACTAGCTGAAGCGGTTAAGGCTGAATCAGAAGCGGCACTAGCGGTACTTGAAGCCGGTGACGAGGAAAGGAAGTATAAGCGAGCGGCAGCATCTGATGAGCGCAATCATCTTTATCGATTTGGTGGAGAGGTAAACAAATCTACAGTTAGCGGATGTATAAGAAGATTAACGGAGTGGTCTAGGATTACCCCTGAGTGTAACATCGAAATTATTTTTTCAAGCCCCGGAGGAAGCATCATTGATGGGTTTGAATTATTCGACTTCCTTCAAGATCTAAGAAACAAGGGCCATCACATAACTACCGGAACCCTTGGAATGGCTGCCTCAATGGCAGGGATTTTACTCCAAGCCGGCGACGTACGATGGGTTGGGGGACAGGCGTGGATAATGATTCACCGAGCAGCTTTTGGAGCCTTCGGTAAAACCTACGAGGTAGAAGATGAAGTCGAGTTTGTCAAACGAATCGAAGGTCGTATCCTTGATATCTTCACAAGCCGTTCCAAGTTGACTAAACAAAAAATAAAAAGAAACTGGGATAGAAAAGACTGGTGGATCAGCGCGGATGAGGGGCTAGAAATGCAACTCGTAGACGAAATTCGCGCAGTATTACCTGAGAAAAGACCAAAGCCACCCAAAAGGGCAGCACCCAAAAGAAAGGGAGCCAAGAAGGCGGGGGGAAAATGAGTGAGCACCCAGAAGCACAGATGTACAACCAACTTGCACAAGATATGAACTTTCATGAATCCAAAAAGTTTTCCTCTGACGACAGAAAGGTCGTGTTAGTGGATGTTGATGAAACCATTTGCTTTTATCCTAACAAAAGACAGTACGACCTTGCTGAACCTAGTCAGGAAAATATAAATAAAATAAATAAATTATATGATGAAGGATGGTATGTTGTTTATTGGACCGCTCGGGGTGGCTCTCAGAAATCTATATCACTTGGTAAATGTTACTATGAATTCACTTGGAGACAACTGGAATCGTGGGGTTGTAAATTTCATGATCTATCTACCGGCTCTAAAGGAAAATATATTAAGCCAGCTTGTGATTTAGTAGTAGATGACAAATCAAAAAGGATAGAAGAATTATGAGTTGGAAAGATTTAGCACCAGACATTTGCCGACAGCGAATTATAATCGAAGGGATACTTCACAACGCCTTCAAACCCGAGGACATGACCCGCTACTGCGAGGAAGTAACCAAGGTCTTGAACATGACAGCCGTGACGTCCCCCGTGTGCAACTATGATCCTCACTACGGATGGTGTGCGTACATGCATTGGAAAGAAAGTGGGATGCATATTTACGGATGGGATGACAGAAAACCACCCTTCTTTTCCATCGATATTTATACCTGTAAAAAGTTTGACCCGATGGACGCAGTGAGATATACAGAAGAATTCTTTGGGGAGAACCTGATTCAGGTAGAATGGAAGGAGTAATGGAAAAACCGTTTATATCTATAATCGTTCCGACTCGAGGCAGAGCATTTTTTACGGAAAATGTTCTTAGAAATTTTTATAGACAGACTTATCCAAAAAAGAGAATGGAGCTTCTTATCCATGAGGATGGTGAACCCTCCATGAAAGAGCATCTACCCGCAGATAAGCGAATTAAATATCATTATTCAAAAAGCAAAACCCCATTCTCTATTGGAAAAAAAAGAAACAAGCTATGCTCCCTTGCAAAGGGGGAAATAATTGTCCAAATGGATGATGATGACTTCTATCCACCGACATGCGTAAGCCATATAGTAAAAAGTCTAACACCTAAAAAATATGAAGTGGCGTGTTTAGATGACCTATATGTATATGACTTAAAAAAAGATAAAACAATTGCCCACGTGAAGCTAAAAAGCCCAACTCATATCCTTGGATTTAAAAAATCATACCTAAATCGACACAGATTTAAAAATGAAGATCACGTGTGTGAGGAGTCCTTCTTTCTTGAGAGAGGAAAAACAAAGATCACAACTGTAGAGGGCAAAAAGTGCCTTCTTATGATTGCACACTATACTAATGTTACTGAAAAAGAATTTTATTTTACTCCGCAGACGCAGACGCGCCTCACCTTAGAGTCTTTTATGAAAAAAAAAGAAGACCTAACCTTCTTTAAAGAAAAAGTTGGAGAAGAAATTATGAGGAGTAAATTTTATGAAAATAACCCAGAGGAACAAACATGGTTGTTGGAGTCTATGGGTAAAACTTTTAACTTCATGGCTGCGTGTGGCGCAGCGGAGAGAAAAGAAAGAGAAAGGGAGCAATAAAAAATATGAAAAAAGTAGCTGTTTTTGGAATCGGTAGGATGGGCACAGCGATATCGTACGCCATGTCTAAACTTGGGTATTATGTTGTTGGCATTGACTCTAGCAGTGATGCGGCCAATAACTTTAGATACCATATCAAACAAGAAGAGGAGGGAACCTTCTATAACTGCGATGAGCGCGACTACAAAGAGTTACTCACTCAGTTTGAAGCCGTTGACGTTGTAATTAGCAGCCTCCCATATCACCAAAACCAAACTCTAGCCGAATTTTGCATTGATAACGACATTCGCTACTGCGATCTCGGCGGGCGCGTAGACGTGTCTAACAATATAAATGAGTATGCTAAAGACCACGCCACTAAACCTATTATGACAGACCTAGGGCTTGCACCCGGCTGGGTTAACATTATGGCAGAACATGGCTACTCCCAGATTCACCGTGATGTAGATTCAGTAAAAATGATGGTAGGGGGGCTTCCAGCTTGCTTCGACGCAAACCCGCCCTTCAATTATGTTTGCTCATGGTCTACTGACGGGCTTGTAAATGAGTATAGGGATGACTGCAAGGTACTTCTGAATGGTGAAATCCATGAGGAACGAGGCATGGAAGGACTAGAGGAAGTCCACTTTGACCTTATAGGCGAAGACATGGAAGCTTTCTTTACGAGTGGGGGAGCGTCTCACACTATTGAGACGATGAAGAGTCGAGGGGTCAAGAACTGCTCTTACAAGACACTAAGGTACAAAGGGCATTGCGAGGCAGTTAGGTTCCTGATCCGACACGCCAAGGTAGACGATGAAACTCTTGGTGCGATTTTTGAAAAGGGATGCCCACCCCAACCCTTCGGAGACGTAGTATTTATGAAGATCATCGTGAAGGGAGGGGATATTAAATATGACAAAGAAATCTTGATACCACACGGCAACACCACAGGGTTTACTGCGATGCAGAGGGCTACAGCTTTTCCCATCTCCTCAGTAGCTGCCCTTATGGCTGAAGGTATTTTTGATGGTGACAAAGATCAACACAGAGACCATTACACGCAATACCCGAAGAACTTAGCTTACAGCGACATACCATATGAAGATTTTAATAAGAATCTAGAAAAACTAGAGATTTCTGTGTGACGTTTTTTACTTGACTATTATAATAAAATGATTTATTTTGGGTTAGATGAGGTACTTAATATCCTTGATGAAATTGAAAAAGAGGTGTCTACGACAGGCGACTCAGTTCAAGGCTCTAAAAGGTATACCATCTGGTCTAGAATCGTTTTAAATAAAGTAAAAAAAAGAGTCATTGCCCGTGCAAAATCAAAACAGCAAAAATAATCTACTGTGGAAAACACGCACCTACCTCGTAGGTCACATGCAATATGCCGAGGGGAGAGACTGGCGTGACTATGTTGAAGAAGAACTACTACCCCGTGGCGTAACTATTTTCAATCCATATAAAAAACCCTTCGTAAAAGATGTAGATGAGGGCGAAGAGACTCGCGAAAAGGTACAGCGAGACATGGAGCTTGGGTTTTACAGTGACGTTGCAGAGAGGATGAAAAGAATCCGTAGTTACGATTTAAATCTTGTTGACAGAAGCGACTTTATTGTAGCCCACCTAGTACCAGAGGTAGCAAGTTGGGGAAGCGCAGAAGAAATTGTTACAGCAGTGAGAATGAAAAAACCCATCTTCATAAGCATGGAGGGAGGGAAAAGCAAAACACCACTATGGATGATGGGAATGCTGCCACACCACTACATCTACGACACAATAGAGGAGGTCGTGGATATGTTGAAGATGATTGACTCTGGAGAAAAAGAAATAGACAGTGATAGGTGGAGACTTATTAAAAAGGAATTAAGATAGTGAAGTCTACGGATAGAAAAAAAACCTGCCTTGATTGTGGGTTAGAGTTTGTGGGACATTACAATTCGCAGAGGTGTAAGCCGTGTAGACCCAAGCACACAAAAGCCTATCTGAAAAATTATGATGAGGGCAGAAAGGAAGAAAGAACAGAATACTGGAAAAAACATTCAGCAGAATGGTGGAAAAAGAACAGCGAAACAATTAGTGCAAAAAGAAAAAGCCCAGAAGGAAAGCAAAAACGAAAAGAGTGGTACAATGCTACGAAGCCAACGAGAAATAAAAAAGCAAGGGATTACAGAGAAAAGAATAGGGAAAAGATTAATAAAAGACAATTAGAATTATATTATTTAAATCACGACGAGTCTCTCAAAAAGATAAAAGCTTACAGAGAGGACAATGAACAATATACCACAAAACAAAAAGAGTGGTACGAAGCCAACAAAGGAACTTTAAGAGAGAAAAATAAGAAATACAGAGAAACTCATAAAGAGCATCTGAAAACCAAGAAACGAGAATTGAGAAGAAAAAATCCCGATAAATTCGCAGCAATTGATGCCCGAAAAAAAGCCAGAATATTAGAAGCTATGCTGCCGACAAGTGATGAAAAATTGATTGAAAAAATACATGGAGAAAGACGAAAACTTTCTAAGAAAGACAATAAAGAATATCATGTAGATCATATTATACCTTTATCTATCGGTGGAGCGCATCATCAAGACAACCTAAGAGTCATTACTGCGACAGAGAACATGGAAAAAAGTAATAAATACATCCCCGAACTCGGCGGTGTTTGGGCGGACAACGAGTTAGCAAGAGAAACAAAAAAGAAACTTAAAATAAAATAGTGGAAAAGAAAAAAAGCAAATTCGATAAAACTGTAGATCGTGTCCTTGAAAACGAGGAGGCGTGGAATCGTGGCGTTAAAAATAAACATTATAAGATTCTTAAGATGGACTCCTACCGAGAGAAGGTGGTAAAAATCTACCGACACCTCAACGAGTACAGCGATACTTATGATTGATCTCGAAAAGTTACACGCGCTACAGGAACACAAGAGCAGACTACTAGAAGTCCTTGAAAAAGCAATTAAGGAAGCTTCTTGGAATGCACAGAGATATCAGTCAGAGGATGAGTACGAAAAGATGCTTCATTTAAAAACCATTAAATATTTAATTGAAAACTTATAAGGAAATAGAGCCCTCAGAGATTTGGGAAGCCCCCTCTGTGTCTCAAGGATCAAATTATACCCTAGACTCCATCCTTGAGGAAATGTCCCCCTTTTCGCTCAATCAAAGCGATGTTCCACTTATTGTAAAGTTGGTTGAAAACCCAAGTTACAAAACGGCGACACTTTTTGGAGGCGCGGTTGATTTATTTACTCACGATTGTATTCACGCTACGCTTGGCCGAGGTCTAGCTGTAAAAGATGAGGCGTTTGTAATAGGCTACACGATGGGCAGCACGAAGCGCATGGCTCGGTGGAGGCGAAACTTATTTATGTTTTGCGCCAAGCACCTTTACCCAGAAGGATACAAGTTTGGTGAAGATGAAAGACTCGTTTTTTATAATGCTGTTATGGCTGGCTCCAAATGCCCAAGCGATCTATCTAAGGTTGACTTCAGACACCATCTCACTTCCACCCCCTATTATATAAGAATTAAACTAGGCATAGACGAAGAAATATTAAAATCCTGTTATGAACTTGAAAAAAACCTCTTCAGAGAGAGCTACGAAAGTCAACGCCTTTGAACTAATAGGGTGGCTTGGGGCATTTCTTGTGGTTTTTGGCTATTATTTAAACGCTAACCATCTTCTATCTTCATGGCTGGTGTGGGTAGCTGGAAACCTAGGTGTTGGATTATATTCCTACCACAAGAGGGCATACTCTACAATGGTAATGTCTTTAATTATTACGATCATGAATATTTATGGTTATTTAAGTTGGCTTGACAATTAGAGACAATAATACTACCATTTTAGACAAGACTCATGTCAATCGAATCCAGAATAAAATCCCAAGGCACAGTTGCTCGACAAAGAGAGAAAAAAGCTGCCCTTGTAGAATACAAAGGGGGAAAATGCTGTATCTGTGGCTACTCAGAGTGCAACGGGGCATTAGATTTTCACCACGTTGGCAAAAAAAATTTCAACATATCATCAAGAAGAGACTCAAGTCTTGAAAAACTAAAGAAAGAAGCAGACAACACTATCTTGGTATGCAGAAATTGCCATGCCGAAATACACGCAGGAATGCACAAAGAGTATGAGAATTGAGCCAGAAATAAAGCTAGATTATAAGGATGTTCTTCTACGCCCCAAGCGTTCAGAATTGACATCTCGTAATGATGTTGATTTAATGCGCGAGTTTACTTTCAAAAACGCTGGCGGCGAAGGCTCAGACCCTAAATCCTATGGTTGGAAGGGTATCCCCATCGTCGCGGCAAATATGGATACGGTTGGCACGTTTGAAACAGCGAAGGCTCTTGCTCAATACCATATGCTGACTTGTATCAGTAAGCACTCCGATGCAAAAAAATGGCTACATAAACTGGACGGCTACGGAGTTTATAAGACACCAGAAAGCAGGAAAGCTAACTCAAAGAACTGGTCGTACGAACGAGGCGCAGATGATTGGCAGAGCAGAATTTATGATCACATCTCTCCCTCCATTGGTATTAAGTATGATCCAAATAAGGCAGATGATATAGATTATCTTAATAATATTACATGGAACTTTTATCACACTAGGTTCGTATGTATTGATGCAGCTAATGGCTACACATCAAGGTTTTGCGACTTTATTAAACGAGTCAGAGATGAACACCCCGCGCTTATTATCATTGCGGGGAATGTTGTTACTGGCGAAATGACAGAGGAGATATTATTAAGTGGAGCAGATATTGTCAAAGTCGGTGTTGGAGGTGGTTCTGTTTGTACTACTAGGATTCAGACTGGCGTGGGTTATCCACAACTTTCAGCCGTCATCGAATGCGCTGACGCTGCTCATGGCGTCGGTGGGCATATTATGGCTGATGGTGGCTGCACGTGTGCTGGAGACGTTTCCAAAGCCTTTGCTGCTGGTGCTGATTTTGTTATGCTTGGTGGTATGCTGGCTGGACATACGGAATCTGCTGGACAAGAAGAAATAGTGGATGGGGAGAAATATAAAACATTTTATGGAATGAGCTCTGACACAGCCATGAACAAGTATCATGGTGGGGTTGCCAGCTACCGCTCCTCGGAAGGAAAGACAACAAGAATAAAGCACCGTGGACTTATTAAAAACACGATAGAAAACATACTTGGGGGCATCCGTTCCACCTGTACTTATATAGGAGCAAAAAGGTTGAAAGATATGCCAAAGTGTGCTACTTTTATTAGAGTGAACCAGCAGTCAAACGAAGTCTTTGGAAAGAACACATGACAAACACGATACTACAAATAACAAAAATTGACCCAGATTTGTTGGGTGAAATAAAAGAATCATTTAATGATTTGCCTGAGACAAACCATGCAGACGGCGGGTATCGTTTAAGAAAGTATTCTAAGGTTGAAGCTATCTGGGAGTCACACTGGCTCCCCTCTCTTGATGACCTTCAAATAACCCCACTAGATATTTCAGAATTTTCGCAGAGCGAAAAGTACAACAAGCACCAAGGGGGAAAAGCTAGAAAATTTATTAACATAGAGCCTTCTGTTTTATCTTCTTCAGCAATGAAAGAGATGATTGGAATTTTTCTTGCGCCCCTAGACAAATCAGTTAAACATGAATTTGACATTCATCAAATAAGAGTAAACTGTAAAGGGGGAGCAACGCAGCTATCTCCAGAAGGGTGGCATCAAGACGGGTATGACCGAGTTGCCATGATAGGGGTTGACCGTCATAACATTATCGGAGGGGAAGCTCTCCTGTCTGCTTACAAAACCGAAGCACCCTTCTTACAGGCCACGCTTGATGCGGGGACAATGTTGATAATTGATGATAGCTACCTCTGGCATAACGGGAGGTCTATTCAACCTGTCGATGACTCGTTCTCTGCATGGATGGATTTGTTAGTTTTCACTTTAAAAAAGTAGTTAAACAATGGAAAACAAATCAATAACTTCAAATTATACTGACTTTTTGTTTGCTGTTTACCAAAAAGATTTGCCAAAAGCAGAAAAGATTTCGTCTTTTTTCAAAAGCGGCTGCCAGATAAACGATGATAAAAAGATGTGTGCTTTCCACACTATCACAAATAATAATAGATACTATAAGACTTTAAGAGCTAAAGACTTTACCTATAATAAATTTAATAAAAAGATTAACCTTAATGAAAAGTAAAAACCCTCCCGACCACGACAAGTATCTTGAGTATGATTTTGAAAATCGCATTACTTATGATGAAGGTTCTGACTCTATGTATATTTATGTAGCCCCACCCCAAGGGACCGTGGGGGCAGTTATGGTATACAATGACGATGAAGGAGGAATGGTGACAATAGACACTGACGAAGTAAACACTCAAGTAGGCATCGAGATTTTACGTGTCAGTGAATTAATGAAAAAATTTAGACTTAAAAGAGTAGAAGATAACTGACATGACAACACAAAAAAAACCCTTTGAAAGGATTTGGTCCAAAGAACAAGAGGAAACGTTAAGAGACAACTACTCTCAACATAACCAGAGGGAACTGTCTCAAAAGTTTTTTCCAAACTTTACCCCTATTCAGATTAATCAGAAAAAAATGGATATGGGCCTCACAAAAGAACCTGTCTGGAGCGAGGGCGAAAGAGCATTACTGCTTGAGCACGGAGCAAGTTATACCCACAAAGAAATGAGCGAAAGGTTCTTGCCAAATAAAACCCCCCGCCAAGTTGTAGATATGAGAAAACACTTTGGTATTCGTCGGAGAAAGGCCATACAATGAAAAATAAAATTAAACTAAGAGTGGTCATAGGCCACGACAGAAAACACAAAGAACAAACAGAGGCTGGAATTATCTTTGGTAAAGATAAAGAAAAAACAGTTTATCTTACAAAAAAAGAAGCGCAGAACCTATTGCAACAAGTATGTCAGTGTATGACCTACGCGGAAGCCCAAGGGTTTGTAGAACAATATAAATAATATGAGTGAAGTTTATGTAGGAAAAGGGGGGAGCGTAGACAGAGCTCTTCAAAAACTTAAGAAGAAGATGATGCGAGAAGGCACGATAAGAGAGGCGAGAGATCGTCGCTTTTATGAAAAGCCGAGCACCAAAAAATATAAACAAAAGAGACGAGCACTCTTGACGGCTAAGATCGAGGCTCGGGAAAACAGATTATGGCAATAAAACTTAAAGTCGAGTGCGGAAACTGGTCAACTCTCATAAAGGTTGAAGAAAAGGCTTTTGATAAAAAAAGCGGTATGTGCATTGAGGCCATGACTATAGCTGTCGAGAATTTTTTAAGCGGTAGACATGGTGATTTTGTAATATCCCAAGACGAAGAAGTCGCCAGCGATATGGATTCCACAGAAACCGCTGACCTGACCTTAGATCACTTCATAACCTGTGATGGCAACATTTGCATGACCAAGTTTATCCTTATAAATGCGGGGCGTCACGACATTGCTAGATTGATAAAAACTCCTTGACGTCTTAACGTCAATACTATATATATTTATATGATTAAAAAATACCAAGTAACAATCGTCGAAAATTCAAATGGTTCAGTTGAGATTGAAAAAGCCTATGTCTCTTCAAGCAAGCGAGAAAACAGAGTCTCCTTAAAACCAGTAGACAAAAGAAAATTTACTCGCAACTTTTTAAATAAAGTTGAAAGGTTTGAAACCAAATAATATAAAGTGAAGCTACACAAGGTTACCCCTGTATTTTTCGTCTTGGGATTTTTTGTCACCCTCATCGTGGCATTTGCAATCTTCCCAATTAACTCCGGCACGACGCCCACAGGCACAGGCATAAAAGCCAAGCCACCTGTCGAGAAATCCATAGAGGCAGAGAGCTTTCACAGCGACCTGTTCTTAGTTCTATGGAAAGATGGGGGCGAGATAAAAGGCATCTTTACCTCTGAGGAAAAGGCTAAAAAGTACATAGAAGTTACTCAAAATGAAGCTATTTATGAAATAAAGGTTTTTAATTACGGATCGAATAATGAGTAATGTTTTTAGTTCAACTTATCAGACCTGCGTTTCTTGAAATAAAACCAGAAGATATCTCATGTGATCTCTGTAATATAACTTACTGTGCTGCTGACTACAAAGTCCTTTTTTTTGCCAAAAAGCTTTGTTTTTTTTATATTCCCGAAGAAGTCTCCGCCTCTCAAGATGATGATATTAGTGTGGAAATAACGGCTTGTCATGCTTGTCTCATGGATTATTTATCGAAAATGAGCGGCGATAATGATGTTAATTTAATAATTCTTGACGAAGAAGAACATGTCGAGGTGAGTTTCCCCTCTGATGACCTAGAAGGCCCTCTAAAATATTTTGACTTTTCTTTTCTTCATGAAGATAATAGGGAGGAAGATGAAGAGGATGAAGGGGAAGATGATGATCCATATGATGGGTATGAGGGCTTTTTGCCGCCCCCTGACCTGTAAGGTGGTTAAATGAAAATAGCGATTATAATCGTAGCTGCCAACCTCATCGGTGCGCTTATCCTGAGAGCATGGTGTGATAGAAAAACTAGAGGATATATAAACAAGTGGAAAAAGAAATAATTTATTATGACAACTTTTATAAAATGGTTTTTAGTTAATGCAGTTTTTTTAACTGGGGTGTTCTTTGCAGAAACAAAGGGTGCAATTTCATTAATGGTTAGGAACGACGTTAGCCACCTAACTATTGTTATTATGGTGCTGTATGTGGCCGTTTCTGTCACCGTCGGAAGGCTGTGCTTTTTGTCTGACAAAATGAAGAAGGGGAAAGAAAAAGAGGCTAGAGTACATTTAACCAAACGGGCCGAAGTGGGCTGGTTTGCGGCAGAGCATTTTTTCACCCTTGGTTTACTGGGAACAGTTTTTGGTCTTTGTGTGGCAACTGCCACTTCCCTAAATGAGGGGAGCGAGATTACCGACATAGTGTCAGGGCTGAAAACAGGACTAAACACAGCTTTTTATACAACTATCTGCGGCATTATCTTTAGCCTACCCCTACAAGTACAGTTGATGATTTTGAGATTTAAACTAGAGGAATGATTAATAGGGGATATAAAAAATTCTTTTCGTTTAGGCCGTTTATCGACGTGCTTTTTTGCTGTCTATTGATGCTGGTTGCTATTTTGTTTTTGCTTAAAACTGAAGAGAAAAAAACTAAGGCACGACCTCCCAATGTTATCTATGAAGTAGTGTTGACGTGGGATGGTAACAGTGAAGACGATTTAGATATTTATGTTCAATCCGCATCTGGCCATGTTGTGAGCTTTAACAACAGGGAGGGCGGTCAAGGTAGTTTGATTAGTCTAGACCACGATGCTTTGGGTAAACGTCGAAATAATAGCCTACAAGAAGGGCAGGAAGGATCAGTTGTCGCTTTCAACGAGGAGATTGTTTCATTTCGCGGAGTATTAGAGGGAGAAAACATTGTCACTATCCATGTTTACTCAAAAAGGGATGACACTCCTACAAAGGGTATAATTAAACTAATTAAAATAAAACCATTTAAAGAAGTAGTTGTTAAAGAAAGGGTTTTTAGTACGACAGGGGAAGAAAAAACTGCTTTTCGCTTTAAAACTGACAAGAATGGCAACGTAATAGAGATTAATGAATTGCCAGCACGACTAGTAAGTCCACTAGGAGAATAAATGAAGAACTTTATAATCAGCCTTGCAACCTTTGCTCTAGTCAGTAACACGATGGCTCAGAGGATCCCCTTCAACGGGTCGAATCAAATCCAAAATTCAGGCGGACAACAACAACAAAGCGGGCAACAACAAAGCGGGCAACAACAAAGCGGGCAACAACAGAGTGGCTCCGTGTCAACGCTAACAGCTACCACTATTAATAATGGATACTCACAAGGAAGCCAAGTACAAGTGGGGGGTACATCGGTTAGGCTCAATTTGCGCTTGATGCCCCAACAACGGCAACAAATTACAACGCATAGACAATACAGGCTTAATCTCAGGCTCGGTAGACACGGTTTTATCCAGACTAATAATAACGGAGGCACGACGACGGGCGGCACGACGACAGGTGGAACAACCGGCGGCACAACAACCGGCGGCACAACAACCGGCGGCACAACCGGCGGCACAACCGGCGGCACAACAGGCGGCGGCACAACAACCGGCGGCACAACCGG
>Ga0315327_10000242_pt1 | contig 26460 bp, 27 predicted proteins | sample M110032315metaG_FD_203460 | JGI IMG/M metagenome (GOLD analysis project Ga0315327, IMG submission 203460) | Ammonia-oxidizing marine archaeal communities from Monterey Bay, California, United States - M1 100m 32315 | ecosystem: Environmental > Aquatic > Marine > Coastal | place: USA: California... | reverse complement strand
TGGTATGAAAATTATAATCAAAAATTAATTATTGAAAAAAATAATATTGAAAAATTAAAACCTGACTTGATCATATCTGATATCACGCCAATTCCTTTCTTGCCTGCTAAAGAGTTAGATATTCCGACAATTGCAATATCTAATTTTACTTGGTTAGATTTTTTAAAGAAATTATCATTGACTAATTCAGAATTTTTAATAAATTCGTATGAATCTTCATCTCTTGCTATTCAATTACCTCTTTCAACACCCATGGAAATTTTTAATAATAAAAAACAGGTTGATATGGTTTCAAAATTTTCAACTAAAACTAGAGATAAAATTAGACAAGAACTTGGATTGACAAACTCTGATTTTATGGTTTTTGTAAATCTTCCAAATTTTTACAATATTTTGTTTCCATTGCAAAAAAATTTAAAAGTTTTTTCAACTGGTGCAACAACAAATATAGAAAAAACAGAATTTATTGAACCCTGGATAGAAGGCCAAAACTTGAATCTTGCAGCTGATTTAGTTTTATCAAAATGTGGGTATGGCATGATCTCTGAATGTCTTACTAGTGGAACTCCTTTTAGATTTTTAATTGATGAAACACATCCTGAACAAATAGCAATTAAAAAATATTTGAAATTTTTGAATTTTGAAAATATGATTTCTTCAGGGAAATCAGGTGAAATTAAATTTGAAATATCTGATCTTGACGTTCATAGATATGAACCATTTAAACGAAATAATCTTACTGTAAAGAATATGATAATGGAATTTTTTAAATAATTGAAATATTTGGATGAGAAATGAACATGAAAATTAAACCATTAAAAATCAGTAAAAAATGGATTGGACAGGATAAACCATGTTATATAATTGCAGAAATTGGTTCAAATTTTAACGGAGATATTAATTTAGCAAAAAAATTAATTAAAAAAGCAAAAGATGCAGGTGCTGATGCAGCAAAATTTCAATCATTTAAAACCGAACAAATTTTATCAAAAAAAGGTTTTGAAAAAAAGATTTCATTTCAATCAAAGTGGAAAACATCAGTATGGGATGTATACCATAATGCTGAATTACCTATAGAATGGATTAAAAAACTAAATGATTATTCAAAAAAATGTGGTATACAATTTTTGTCTGCACCATATCATGTAGAAGCTGTAAATGAATTAATGCGATACAATATACCTGCAATAAAAATTGGTTCAGGCGAAATAACTAATATTAAATTTCTTAAATATGTAGCAAAAACAAATAAACCAATTTTCCTAGCTACTGGAGCAAGTACTGAAAAAGAAGTTACCTTAGCAGTAAAAACAATTTTAAAAACTGGAAATAATAAAATTGTTTTAATGCAAGCAACTACACAGTATCCTTCACCAATAGAGGATACAAATCTAAATGTAATTAGCATGTTTAGAAATAAATTTCATCTAAATGTAGGTTATTCTGATCACACTCCTGGATATACTGCAATACTAGGTAGTGTTGCATTAGGTGCTTCTATTATTGAAAAACATTTTACGTTAGATCGTTCTCTAAAAGGTCCTGATCACCCACATTCTCTTGATCCTGTAGAATTCAAGGATATGGTAAAAAAAATTAGAGAAATGGAACTTGCATTAGGTCATAATAAAAAACAAATTGAAAAGAGTGAAAAGAAAACAAAAATTATTCAAAGAAGAGGAATTTGGACAACTTCATTTATTAAAAAGGGTCAAAAATTTACAAAATCTAACATAGATGTTCTTAGACCTTGTCTTGGATCCTCTGCTTCTGAATTTTCAAAATTTTTAGGAAAACAAGCAAAGAAAGATTACAAAAAATTTTCTATTCTATAAAATATATTTTAATTCTTTTTTACTATATGATGATTTAACCACAATGCATCTAGCTCTGAATTTTGAAAAACATGTAGTGCATCATCGATAGTACGAACTATTGGATAGCCATGCAAATTTAGGGAGGTATTTAGAATTGCAGGTACTCCTGTTTTTTCATAAAATTTGTATATCAATTCCCATAATTTTGGATTTTCTTCTTTTTTCAAGAGTTGAGCTCTTGCTGTTCCATCAGAACGATGTACTGCTGCAGGAAAAATATTTTTTCCGTCTTTTGTTTCAAACGCTATTGTCATATGTGGTGATTCTATTTTCTTTGGATTGTCAATCAAAACATCTTGATATTCATGTAAAACAATTGGAGCAAAAGGCATCCAAAAATCACGATTTTTTATAGAATGATTAATTTTTTCTACATTTGAAATACTTCTAGGATCTGCTAAAATACTACGATTACCTAATGCACGTTGTCCCATTTCCATTCTACCTCTACACACGCCTACAATGTTATTTTCAAGGATTAAGTCCAGAATTTCATCTACTGAATTAAATGATGATATGTTGAAATTAGATAATTTTCTTAATTCTGGTTCAGAATAAGTTGCTTCATCACCTAAATAGAGATTTTCTAATGGTTTTGGAGAGATGCCATGTGTTTTTGCATAGTGATAACATGCTCCCATAGGTAGGGTTTCATCAGTTCCTGCACCACACACAAAAAATTTCTCAATTTGAGGGATTTTAGATATCACCAAATTAGCTTTTACATTCATAGATATTCCACCTGAATATACAACTGATTTTGAATCATATTCTGTAATTGCATTTGAAAACCATTTCAATAACATTTTTTCAGTAAATGATTGTAATCCTGATGCAATATGATCAAACCTAAAATTTTTTAATTTTTCATGAAGATGATGATAAATATTTTTTATATCTGAATTAAATGAAAATTCTAATCCATCTAAAAATTGCATATCTTCTAATATATTTTCAACTTCTTTTGTTTTTGAACTATTATGATATGGAGCTAATCCCATAACTTTGTATTCATGTTCATTTGAAAGCATTTTCAAAACTAATGTTGTGTAACGGTAAATTCTAGCAAGTTGAAATTGCTTATGATTAGTTTCTTTGACTCTCTTAATTTCATTACCATCAAATATTGATAATGTTGCGCTTAGATCATCTCCCCATGCATCTGCAGTGACTACTAAGGTATTTTGATCTCTAATATGACTTCCATAAAGTGCATAAGATGCATGACATGTATCATGTTCTACATGAGAAATTTTTGATTTATCTATATTTAGAAATTCTGAAAGTGTTGTTTTAAAAAATTCTGAAACTTTTTCTTCATTATCTACAGAGAGAGGATTTTGTAATGTGAAGTAATCGAATTTTTTCCCCCATTCTGTATTGAATGGATACCTTTCAAGATTAATTTTATCTTTAAAAACATCTAGAAAAGAAAGTTCTTTGTTAAGTATTAGTTTTGGATACCAATATTCTTCCATTGCACGTATTTGATCATCAACTGAAAAAGTAGAATACAATCTCATAATTGATGGAATCAAACTTAATCTATTTCCACATAATAATACTTGATCTAATTCGTCTGGTTTTATTTTACAATACTCTAATGCATTTTTAATTGCATTTTGAGGAAAAAGTGAATCAGTTTTTACTTTCGTATATCTTTCTTCACTTGCTGAGAATACAATTTTATCATCAATAAATAATGAACATCCCGAACATCTTTCAAGTGTTACAGCAAGAATTTTCATATTTTTTCAAAAATTTTCTTTAATAAATAGCATTTGTAATTTTTCATAATTTTATAGAAAATATAATATTTTAGACATCGGTAAACTATTTTTTTCATTTTAAATAATCTCCGTCATTTTTCAAGGATTTCAAATAACCTATATTGTTACTAACTGATTCATTAATTTTCTTTAATTGTGGCTCTTTTTCCAATATTTTTATAATATCTTCTGTATGTATGGGTCTTTTTTTTATTCTTTTGACTATTTCTTTGATCAATTTCAAATCTTCAACTTCATCTACGGCCCATCTAAACTCTGAAAAATCTTTTTCATTTTTTACATTAAAAATTTCAAATTCTTTTTCATGTGTATAGACATACTTTGTTACATGTTCTTTGTCTGATGGGAGTACTGCATTTTTCCATGCTTTTTCAATTGCTTCAAATGAAATAATTTCAACTTCTGTACCTTGTGGAACTGTTGACGGTAAAAAATTTGTTACATAATCATACATTCCTGAATCAAATACCTCAACTATGTTATCCACAATTTTAGGATCAATCAGTGGTTTATCTGCAGGAATTCTTACTATATTTGAAACAGAAAATTTCTTTGCACATTTATAGTATCTATCTAATACATTTTCTTCATTACCTCTAAAACATTCTATGGATAAATTAGAACAAACATCACAGATTTTATCATCTTCTGGCAATGTAGTTGTAGCAACTATTATTCTATCAATCATTTTACAAAATTTTACTTGTTTTATAACATAATGAAGTATAGTTTCTTGATCAATAATTTCCATCAAAACTTTTCCTGGAAATCGACTTGACCCCATTCTTGCTTGAATAATAATTGCATTCATAATTTTAAAAAGAAAAAAATTATTTTAATCAATCGATTAAACCTAATTCCAAAATTTTTTCTTTTAATTCTTCTTTTGAAATCTTTGGAACTGTATTTGATGAATATGATTCCATATCTGTAACTTTTTCTATTCCTGGATATCTTTTCTTCAATTCGTCTTCACTATAATTTCTCATTCTTGGACTTGAATTAACAGCAGGATGAATTAACGGACTTAAAATTACATAAAGATTATTTATTTCATATGTGTATTGTAATTCATCAGTACTGATCAATGTTTCATGTAACTTTTCACCTGGTCTTATGCCTGTAATTTTTTCATCAGTTTTTTTGATAACTTCGTATAATGATGATGTTAAAAGATTCATATCATAAGCAGTTATTTTTGGAATAAAAATTTCTGAACCTTTTGCAATCTCTGTAGAATTTAATATAAAATCCAATGCTTCATTCATTGTAATTGTAAATCTTGTCATTCTATTATCTGTAATTGATATTGGTTTTTGTGTTTTGATTAATTCAATGAATTTTGGAATAACTGAACCACTACTACCTAGAACATTACCGTATCGTACTGCAACAAATTTTGTTCTATGAGTTTTTTCACTTAAATAATTATTTGCACTAACAAATAATTTTTCCATAATCAGTTTTGTGGCTCCGTATGTATTCAAAGGAGATACTGCTTTGTCAGTTCCCACACAAACAACCTTATCCACATCTTGTGCTATACTTGCATCAATGATATTTTGAGAACCTATGATGTTAGTTTTTATTGCTTCAAATGGATTATATTCGATTTTAGGTACATGTTTTAGTGCAGCTGCATGAAATACGATATCAATATCTTCAAAAGATTGTATTAATCTCTCCTTGTCTCTGATATCTCCTAGAAAAAACCTTAATCTATCATCTTTCATATCATTTTCCATTTGAATTTGTTTATCCTCATTTCTACTTAGAATTCGAACTGTTTCTGCATCTAGATCAAGTAATCTCTTTGTTAACGCTTTTCCTAATGAGCCCGTACCTCCCGTAATTAGAATTTTCTTCCCTTTTATCATAAGATTAGAATTTTTTTGTGATTAAAATAGTCTACTGATAATTTAATTTAAAATACCATAAAACCATTAGATTCTCCATTTGAATGATATTTTATCACTTTTTAAATTTAATTTTTATCGTATTATTCAATAAAATCATTTAATTAAGATATGAATTTTTTCTAGCTATTGAAGTATTGTTTACGTTGTTGTATGCCTGAAAATGTGAAACCAGGTATAATATTTGATGATGATGGTGTATGCAGTGGATGTCGCGTTTGGGAAAAACGTCAAAAAATTAATTGGGACGAAAGAAAACAAATTCTTAAAGAAACTCTAGAAAAATATAAAAAATTAGCACGTGATAATGATGTTCCATACGATTGTATCATTCCTGTAAGTGGAGGTAAAGATAGTCATTATCAAGCTCATTTAGCAACTGAAGTCTATAAACTTCGTCCATTATTGGTATCATACAATCATGCATTTTTTTCACGAAAAGGAGAAAAAAACCTAAAAAATATGGTGGAAAAATTTGGGTCTGATATGTTAAGATATTCGACCAATCCGAAAACAGCTAAGAAACTTTCTCTGTACATGCTCAAAAAAGTTGGAGATATCAATTGGCATTATCATGCTGGTATTATGACTTTTCCAATTCAAGTAGCCGTCCAGTATAAAATTCCATTAATACTATGGGGCGAACATGGTGAAAGTTACAAATATGGAATGTATGATTTTGATGATCATATTGAATTTACAAAGAAACATAGACAAGAACATCACTTGAGAGGTTTTGAACCTGAAGATATACTAGATGATCCTGAAAATAAAGACATAACACGAACAGATTTAGCTCCATTCTTTTATCCCTCAGATGATTCTATTGAATCGGTAGGTGTTAGAGGAATTTATATTTCAGATTATGATCCTTGGGATCAAGTAAAAAATACTGCATTAGTAATAAAAAAATATGGTTTTGAAACGCGAGTTAATTCAGAACGCAGTTTTAATTTAGCGGGTAGTATTGACGATCAAATGGAAATCACACATAGTTACTTGAGATATTTAAAATTTGGTCATGGAAGATGTACTGATCATTCATCTATTGAGATTAGAAATCAAAGAATTTCAAGAGAAGAAGGAATTGAAATGATTGCGAAATATGAATATCTTCAAAGACCAAAAAATTTAGATGTATTCTTAAAATTTGCCGGAATTAGTGAAAAAGAATTTGAAGATTCAATTGAACATTTACGTGATCCAGATGTTTGGGAAAAAAATTCAGGTAAATGGATACAAAAAGATTGGATTGGAAATCATAAGAGTGATGAGGGAGTTGAAAAAGTAAAATTACCTCTAAAACGGGAACCAAATTATTCACTATTTTCTAATACTGAATCATTAGTAGATGGCCCTTACGAAGAAGAAGAAGAACTAATATTTCAATAATCTAATTTTGCTTTATTGTTAGGAATTGTAAATTATGGTATGGGTAATGTAAAATCGGTTTATAATGCATTTACATTATTAGGGGAAGAATCAAAAATTATTGAAGATCCTAATGATTTAGCTAATGTAGATGCTATAGTATTGCCTGGTGTTGGATCATTTTCAGATGGAATAAAAAATTTAAAAAAGATGGGATTCTTAGATGAAATTGAAAATCAGGTATTAAAAAATAAAAAACCATATTTGGGAATATGTTTGGGTCTTGAATTTTTAGCAAGAAAAAGTTTTGAAGGTGGAGAATCTAATGGCTTTGGTTGGATTGATGGAGATATTAAAAAAATTATTACCGGTGATTCAAAATTAAATGTACCACACATTGGTTGGGATGATACAAATGTCATAAAAAACGATGGTGTGTTTAAAGAAATAATTAATCCTGCATATTATTATGTACATAGTTATTATTTAGAATTAGATAATCCTAATGACAAAATAATTTCTTCAATTTGTAATTATGGAAAAACTAGAATAATATCTAGTATTCAAATGGATAATATTTTTGCAGTCCAGTTTCATCCAGAGAAAAGTCAATCTGAAGGAATAAAACTTTTGAAAAATTTTATTGAGGAAATTGTAAATGTTAAAAAATAGATTAATTCCATCCATTATATTAAACAATGGAAATATAGTACAAAGTGTAAATTTTGATCATAAAAATATAGTTGGAAATGCAATTACAGCTGTCGATTTTTTTAATAGTTGGGCGGTAGATGAAATAATAATTTTGGATGTATCACGTGATGAAAATAATAGACAAAAATTTCATAAAATTATTTCTGGATTATCAAAAAGATGTTTTGTTCCATTAACTGTAGGTGGATGGATAAAGAACATTGATGATATCCGTCAAATTTTAAGTGAAGGCGCTGATAAAGTTTGTATTAACACAGAAGCATTTAGAAATACTCATTTCATTTCAGAAGCTTCTAGAGTTTTCGGTTCTCAGTGTATTGTAATTTCTATTGATGTAAGAAAGACTCAATCCGGAAAATATCGGGTATTTGTTGATCGTGGTAGAGAAAATACCAATTTAGATGCAATTGAATGGGCTAGAGAAGTTGAAAAAAAAGGGGCTGGAGAAATATTCTTAACTTCAATTGATAATGATGGTAAAAAAGGTGGTTATGATTTAGAATTAGTAAAGAAAATTACATCTTCAGTAAATATTCCAGTAATTACATTTGGTGGAGTTGGAAATTGGGACCATTTAGTTGATGGTATTAGTATTGGAAATGCTGATGCTGTTTCTGCTGCAAACATTTTTCATCATACTGAACATTCTACACATAATGCAAAAGAATTCATGAAAAATGCAGGATTAAATGTTAGACAGTCAAATTTTTATAAATTGCCTACTCCAAGAAAACCAAAATATAATGAAATTTTTTAAAATTGTCTTATCAAATTAGGTTTTGTAGAGTGAATATTTCCATCTAAAAATTTGTCTACAATATCATCATCAAAAAAATCATAAATTATTCTTAAATGTTCAGGTCTAAAATCCTTCTCTAGAAAATTTTTACCTGTTCCTTTTTGTGAAAATTTTTCCCATTTTCCCATTTTCTCAAATATTTCCAAAAGTCTTATGACATCTCTAGATGATTGAACTATAGTTTTACAACTTACATCATGAATTTTGTCTCCTCTTTCTAGAGTTGGTACACTTTGATGAATTATTGTACCTGCATCAGGTTCTGAAACAATATGATGAAACGTTGTTCCTACATAATTTGGTTCAAGAAAATAAAAAGGCCAAAACATAGTAGCTGTTCCTCTATATTTTGGAGATAATCCGCCATGAAGATTTATTGTATTTTCTGGTAATTTTGAATAAAGCGGTTCTTTAATTAAATGACTTCCATAAATAAGTACAATATTTGGTTTGATTGAATTTATAAAATCTACTGTTGATTTACTATTCAACTCTTGTTTTTGAATTTCTAACAAATTACATTTAGGAATTTTTTCATTTCCAAAATATTTTTCTTCAGTAATATGTCTATTTGAAAAATGTTTTACAAAGTTTCCTCTATCCTGTTCTGAAATATCATTAGGTGGAATTGGATTTTTTTCATTTGTACCATTAGAACGTTTTTCAATAATAGCTCCTGAAATTGGAAATCTCTCATTTATTCTATTTACATAGTATAGATGTCTGGGATGATTTCCTCCAATAAAAACAATTTTTAATTTAGTTGTCATCATTTACCCTCTTTAGAAGATTATGTTTAAGTAATTTTTCTGACATTTCTTCTATATCTGCTTCTGGAAATCCTGTTTTTAATGAAATTGCTTCTATTGATGTATGTCCATCTGAATAAAATAAAATTGAAATTAGTAATTCAACATATTTTTCTTTATCCTTTTTAGTATCTGATGATGGTTGAAATAAAGTTCCTCCTAATTCTGGATACAACTTTCGTTTACTTAACATAGGTTCGCAATTTGGATTCAATGTTAAATAAAAAGAGAATTTTGATTTAGAATTATTGGTTTCATTTATTGTTTCAAGAAGATTTTTGTCCATTTTTTCCAAATTTTGGATAATTTTTGTGTATAAAATATAAGATTTGTATAGTGATTCACTGCTAATGAAATCAAGATTATCTGATGAAGTATGATAAAAGTCATAATTATGAAATTGATCTTTACAGAGTAAACCTATTGGAATTCTAAATCCTGGTGAAGAATATTGTCGTTCATCACTTCCTATAGGTTTGAACGATTTTTTCTTAAATTTTATATTCAATTCGTTTAATGTTTCAATTGCAATTTTATCAATTACATGTTCACCTAAGAATGATGAATTATAAACAAATTCATTTGGTCCTGCAACACATGTTAATTCATAACCACCGATTACATTATTTAAATTATTTTTATTTTCAGATAAATATGAAATAGCACCAATTGTTTCTGGTGTAATTATGAATCTATATGAAAATTTAGTCTTTATACATTTTAAATAACGTAATAACAATAACCAAAGAATCATTCCTGATAAATTATCATTTCCCATAGAAGGATGGCAACAATATGTTGAAAATATGATTTCATCATCCAATTCTCCTTTTATTAAAAATTCTCCATATGTAAGATTACCTGGTTTGAGTGAAGAGTTAATTACAACATTATATTCTTCAGCGTCGTTAAATTTTTTTAAATCATCATGTTTTAAACAAAAACCCCAATCTTTTTTGTAATATGTTGTTCTATAAGGTATTGAACAAGGCATATTTGGTAAAGAGTGTAAATGTGAATCTAATTCAATGAATTTCATTTTTCTTTGAATTGGAGTACTATAACTTACAACATGTAGATTATTTTTTTTAAAATCAATGATTTTCTCTCCATTTGTATTTTGTATGTATGCATCTTCAATATTCCATTCATCTGGAACTATCCAATCAAAACATTGTGTTCCTGAAGGAATTTCTTTTATATTGAATTGAGATTTTTCTTGTAATATTTTTAGTGTTTTTCTTACGCCATTACCTGTAATACTCCTACAAATAGGAAATAGATCTACAAATAATTTTTCAATTATTTCTAATTCTCCTTTATCTTTATCTTTCATTTCAATATTAACAAATTTCTTATAAATTATTTTCTTACTTCATCAATTTCATTCCATATGTCCGTTTGTCTTGCATTAAGACATGATTGACATACAATATTCAACTCTCCAGTTCTAAATTGTTCTCTAAGCTCATTTATTTTTTCACCATTCCATAATTCTTTTAATGATTCTGCGGGTATACCTAATTCTGGAATTCCGTTAACATTTCCTAATGTTAAATTCTTACCTTGGAATGTACAACATGGTATTACTGATCCATCAGCCCAAATTGTTGCAGAATGAAACGGAGCCTTACAATCTTTTTTAAAATTTTTTTCAAACATTGGTGGTCTTCTCTGCCATCTCTCTTTTTCTGATAATTTTGAAATTTTATCAAATTGAATATTTTGTGTTTCTTGGAATTCAATAAAATCTACAATATTTTCCCATTTCTTTTTAAAAAGTTCAATTTCATGTTTATTTTTATGTTGCACTGTATATGAAACTCGAATTTGAGGTAATTGTAATTTTTTATCATCTCGCATTTTTATTAATTCTTTGATATTATTTTCTATATTTTGCAGTCTATTGGAATCTTGCTCTAATATTTTCAATTTTTCATTACTTATTGTATCCTCTTCAATGTCGTTATTTCTCAATCGTACTTTTGCATACGTTTCTTCTGTTGCAGCATCTAATGAGATGTAAACTCTTGCAACTTTGTGTTTGAATATTTTTTCTCGCATTTCTTCATTTAGCAATGTACCATTAGTAAAAATAAAAATATCCATAATTCCTGCCGAATTTGCACCTTCCCATATTTTATCTATGTCTGTAAACATTAGTGGTTCTTCACCTGCACCAAACATCAATGCAGGTAATTTATTTTCCTCAAATTCTTTTAATAGTTTCTTAATTGTATCTTCACTAATTACTTTAGTTGGTCCTTTTCTATGTGATGATAAACACATTATACATTCTAGATTACATTTGTTTACAACTTCAACCAATACATTTAACGGATAATCTGGAACATAGTTATAATTCTCATTTACACTATTTAGTACTTTAAAATATTTCTCACGATATTCTGAAAATTTTTTACCAAATCTTTTAGTCAAAGCATCTGCAATTTGTTTTTCAGGATTAACTCTTTCAACTCTTTTTATATAAAGCGGCCTTGTTTCAGATTTTAATTCTTCAGTCATATTATCACTTAACATTTTGGTTTGTATTAAAATATTACTTAGTATTTTTCATTGTCACATCTTATGCTGCAAATGGTTTTTATCAAATCTTAAAATATCAAAGCAAAATAATTTCTTTATGGAAAATCTAGCAAAAAAAAGAACACATGATATGTTTTATCTAGCTGAAAAACCATTGAATAGTCCAAAAAAATCATTCGAATTTATAATGAATGAGATGAAAGAAAATTTAGATTTTCAAAATAACAATTTATCATTATTAGATATTGGTTGTGCAACTGGTGAGTTTATCAAATATGTATCAACTATTTTATCAAATATTAATTTTGAAGGTATTGATATTGAAAAAAAATTAATTGATAAAGCTAGAACTAATAACCCTAATTCTAATTTTTATATCAATGATATAGGTAGTTCTAATTTTTCCATGCAAAAAAAATATAATATTATAACAGCAACTGGTGTTCTTCAAATACTTGATGATATTGATATATTTTTTAAAAATATTATTTCTTTACTTGATGAAAATGGAACATGTTTAATATTTGGATTGTTTAATCCTGAACCTGTTAATGTCTTCATCACTGCAAAAAGAACTGACATTGAATTTAATCATTTAGAAACAGGTTGGAATCTTTTTTCTATTGATTATATTTCTAAACATTTAACTAAATTAAATCTAAAATATGAATGGAAAGAATGGAATATTGATATTCCTTTACAAAAAAATGATGATCCTTTTAGATCATGGACCGAAAATAAAACAGAAAAAGGTTATGTTGTGGTAAATGGATTACAAATAATTCACAGATTCTATTTACTCAAGATATTTACTTAATTTCCAGTTTCTTTTTCCAATTTGTGAATATTTTCCAAAAATTCTGATACTTTACTACTCGCATTTTTTGGATTAGATGTATATTTTCTAATCATTTCAGGAATACTTTCTATTAATCTGGAAGATTTATTCTGATTTGTAATTATTTGAGTAATCTCATCAAAACCATCTTTTGAATTAATTCTAAAAATTCCTTTTTTTAATGAATTTATTTCGTGTCTTATGTCGTTTATGTATACATCAATTACACATTTCTTCAACATGATTGCCTCTAGCATAATAGTTGACATTTCATATGATTCTGGCGTCGTGTGAATCATTATATCAGATGCTTCAATCAAATCTTTTGAAAATTTGCTTTGATATACTGTTATGTCTGAATGTTCTTTTTTCAGATATTTGTTTAATATGGAATTTGAAAGATTATCGCCTGGATGAAGTTTTATTATTATTTTCAAATTCTTTATTTTTTTGAGTGTTTGAAGAATTTTCTCAATCATTTTTTCATATTTTTCATATGCTTTAACACCATTCATACCACTCTCATTTGTAATTGGGCTAATTGCCAATAGTACAATTTTTTCTGTAGAATCTTGTTTGCTTTTATTCGATTTGAAATAGTTTTCATGTTTTGGACTGCCTGTAACTATTAATCTCTCTTTTTCAATTCCAAATTTTGAGTAATAATCAAAATCAGCATTTCCCCAAAGTAAATAATAATCCGATTTTAAGCTATACATTGATTCATTTTCATATGGCCACTGTGCATCATAGATCTGTTCATCATATCTTAAAAATGAATGTTGTAATAATGCAGTTGGATTATCATGTTTAATCATATGAAATATTTTTTCAGTTTCACCATGTTCATTTAACGATAAAATTGAATTTAGTTTTAAACTATCAAGTATATTTTTACCAATAATGATACATTTCAAGAAATTTTCTAATCTATAATGATACATTTCAATTAATTTTTCTTTCATAATTGGCCAAAATTTAATATTGTTTTTAGAAAAAATATTTTCTAACTCTGAATTATTATCCCAAAAATTTTTTAATAATTTATTATACTTAATTACTAAATCATTAAATTCATTATTTTGTATATTGAAAAAATCATTTGTGTTTATTATTTTACATTTATGCTTTCTTAAATTCTGGATTGAATTCCAGCTCCATACGGCAGATCTTCGTTGATTCAATAGGACTGTTTTGTGCCTAGATTTTTCTAATTCTGAAAATAATGAAGAGAATAATGCTGCATTGAACTCTAAAATCAAATTTAATTTATCTTCATCAGGTTTATACCACAAATTAAAAATTTTACATATTATATTTTCTTGTATATTTTTTAATTTATTATAAATTTTTTTAGGAATATAAAATGTAATTGGTTTTGAAAAAATATTAAATTTAATCTCAATTTGTTCTTTTATAAATCCACTTTGAATTGTTTTATTTGAAATAAGAACTTCAATATTTTTTTTATCTATAAATTGTTCTACATAGTTTTTTAGATTACTTGAAATAAATATTTTTTCAGGGTCTTCTTTCTTTATGATATTTGATATAGTTTGAATTTTTATTAAAATATCAAGAAATGTCAAATGAAATTCTAATTGGTTCAACAAGCCTAAAATTTTTACATTTAAAAATTCTAATTTTTTTGCACTTGGAATTTTTTCATACCAGTGATCACATGAAACAATGTAATCAAATAATTCTCTTCTTTCATGATCTGTAATATATTCATCAGAAATTATATGTGATATTTTTTGTTCAGATAATTTACTATGTGTTATGTAATCTAATGCAATAATCTTAGCAGATTCTCTAGATTTTATTGAATTTATCTCAGTTACTGAATCTAATAAAATTAAATCTTGTACCATCTTTTTATCCAATTTTAATCATTGTTGTTCTATTTTTTCCATTTTTGCCAATCATAATCATCAAATTCCACATTCTTCATTTCGTTATCATTTTCTCTCCATGCAATATCTGCTAATGTTAGAACTTTTGATTTTTTATCTGATAAATTAATGTGAGCTGAAGAAAAATTTTTTGGTACAAACACCATCATTCCATTTTCAGAACTAGATTCAATTTCTAAAAATTCCCCATTAGAATTTTTTATAATAAAAACTACTTTTCCCTCAATACAAACAAAATAGCTGTTCCTTTTTGTATGTAGATGTGGTCCTTTAATCTCTCCCGAATTTACAGAACTAACATAAACCATATTTGGAGAATTCTTCAAAATTTTATCGTAATCTCTCCAAACTACTGTCAATGAACCATTTACATGCTTATCTTTGATATCTTTGGTATCATGAATATCTAACTTTATTGAAAAATCTTTTGGATCCAATATTTTCAATCATAAAAATCAACGAATAAAAGTTTGGATTCAATATGACTAGGTAAAATTATGATTCAATCTAATATTTTATTAAGATTGAATAATTCATTCAACTATGAAATTACTTGTAACAGGTGGTTTAGGCTTTATTGGAAGTAATTTTATATTAAAATTATTAGAACGTGACGATACTGAAATAACTAATGTTGATGCTGAATTATATGGTTCAGATCATAGAAATTTATCTCAACTAAATAATTCTGATAGATATAATTTTCTAAAAGGAAATATTTCAAATAAGAAATTCATGGAAGAACAAATTGAAAAATGTGATGCTGTAGTAAATTTTGCTGCAGAATCACATGTTGACAGAAGTATTAATGATGCAAATCCATTTCTAGTGTCAAACATACGAGGTGCATTTACAATATTAGATATTATTACAAAACAAAAGAAACGCATGATTCAGATATCAACCGACGAAGTCTTTGGTAGTTTATCAGAGGGAACTGCTGATGAACTATCTAAATTCAATCCTTCTAGTCCATATGCAGCAACTAAGGCTGCAGCAGAACTCTTGATCAACTCTTATTCTATAACATTTGATTCAGATGTTATAATCACAAGATGCACAAATAATTTTGGGCCAAGACAATTTGTAGAAAAATTAATACCAAAAACAATAATCCTAGCAAATAAAAATCTAAAAATCCCAATTTATGGTGAAGGAAAAAATATCCGAGATTGGATTTTTGTTGATGATCATTGTACTGCTATTGAAAAAGTACTTTTTAATGCAAAATCTGGTGAATCGTATAATATTTCTGCAGATAATGAAATAGACAATCTTACAATAGTCAAAAAAATTCTTAAAATTATGGATAAATCTGATGACTTAATTCAATTTGTAGAAGATAGGCCAGGTCATGATTTTAGGTATAGTATGACTTCACAAAAAATATCTAATGAATTAGATTGGAAAGTAAATACAAGTTTTGATAGAGGTCTAGAAAAAACTATTCATTGGTATTTAGATAATCCTCAAATTCTAAATGATATTTCCCAAACGGTTTTAGACCCAACTCCATGGAAAAACAATCAAGCGTAAAAATTATGAAAGGAATAATCTTACATGGAGGTCATGGAACTCGTTTAAGACCATTAACTCATACAGGCCCAAAACAACTCTTACCAATTGCTAATAAACCAATGTCACAATTTTGTTTAGAAGCAATTACTGAAACAGGAATTACTGATATCGCAATAATTGTTGGTGGTCTTGGTTCAAACAAAGTTAGAGAATATTATGGTAATGGGAAAAAATTTGGTGTAAACATTACATATATCGAACAAAATGAACCTAGAGGAATTGCGCATGCAATTAGATTATGTAAGGAATTTGTAAATAATGAAAAATTTCTTGTTTTTCTTGGAGACAATATTATACAAAAATCTATAATAGATTTTGTAGAAAATTTCAAAAATTCTGATTATGACGCAACAGTTTTGTTATGTAAAGTTGATAATCCATCAAGGTTTGGCATTGCAGATATTGAAAATGATAAGATTATAAAAATTACAGAAAAACCAAAAAATCCTACATCAAATCTAGCAGTAACGGGAATCTACCTCTTAACTCCAATGATTTTTGAAATCATAGATGATCTGAAACCATCCTGGAGAAATGAATTAGAGATAACTGATGCTTTGGATAATTTATTGAAACAAAATAATAATATTAGTTTTGAAAAAATTACAGATTATTGGAAAGATACTGGAACACCTGAAGATATTATTCATGCTAATGGAGAAATTATTAAAAAAATATTAGAACATAATGAGAATAAAATAAAATCCTACATAGTTGGAGAAAATACTATAATCGAATCAAATGTAAAAATTAACGGGCTAGTTATGATTGGTGCAAATTGCCATATATCAGCAGGTTCTTCAATTGGCCCGAATGTTAGTGTTGGTGATAACACAACTATTTCTGTATCAAGTATAGAAAATTCAATTATCATGGAAAATTGCAAGATTAATTCTACAGCAAATATCAAAAATAGTATTATTGCAAATAATTCTGAAATTAAAGATGAGATGGGAAATAAGAAAATCTTTCTTCTTGGGGAAGGTTCAAAGGTATCTCTTTGAGAAATTTTTATTTTAATTCAATTTTTTATTATCATGGCTTGTGATCCAGTTAATTCGATCACATGTATCTTATTTTCAGTTTTGAATTCTCTAAATGCTTTTTGTATACCATCTGAATGATAATCATGTATCAAAATTATTCCTCCTGGAACCATTTTTGGAAAGAAAAACCTTAATGAATCTATTGTACTTTTATACAAATCAACATCTAAGTGGACAAAACAAAATTTTTCATCAACAATTTCTTTTCCTGATTCAGGAAATATCCCTTTAATGATATGTACATTATCATATTTGTTTAATATTCTTTTGATAGATTCAACACTTGTGTTATTAAATTCATTTTCATGCCAATGTTTTTCTCCAAAATGTGTATCATCATCAGATACTTCTGGAAGTCCTGTGAACGTATCAAACAGATATAATTTTTTTCCTTTCTTTACTTCACAAATTAATTTAGCAGATCCACCTTGATACACACCAACTTCTGCTAAATCACCTTCTAAAGATGTTTGAGTTTTAACAATAGAATAAATCATGAAAGCTTCATAAGGATAAAATGCAAAATCTACCTCTTTTTTAATCTCTTTGATTAAATCTACAATCTCTTTATCTTTGTAAAAAGACAAAAGTTTGAATTGAAAGCTAGTCGCAAATTTGCTTAAAATGCTACCTACGCTCTTTGAATTATAAACAACCTTTCTTGTTTTATTTTCCATAATATGCAAGTATTACAATGTAATTAATAATTTAACATTATTGCTAGTATGTTTTATGCGTCTTCAATATATTACACCTCACTAAGGATTTATCAAATTGGGAGTAAATGATGAAGAGCCTCTTGTGAGTATAATTATACTAAATTATAATGCAGGAAAATTAATTGAAGAATGTATAGATTCTATTTATCAGAGTAATTATAAAAATTATGAAATTATTCTCGTCGATAATAATTCAAAAGACAATAGTCATGTAGAGTGTAAAAAGAAATTTCCATTAATAAATCTGATAGATAATAAAAAAAATTTAGGTTACTGTGAAGGAAATAATGTTGGAATTAGAAATTCAAATGGTAAATTTATAATTATTCTCAATCCAGATACAATCGTCGATCCAAATTGGATAAATGAGTTACTTCATGGATATCAAAAATTTGGTGATGGAATATATCAACCAAAATTTTTAACCATTGGTAATGAATCAGTTATACAAAGTACTGGAAACATGATCCAATTATTTGGTTTTGGATATTCAAGAAATAAAGGTGATGAAGACAAAAATAAATTTAACAATATAGAAAGTATCAATTATGCATCTGGAACATGTTTATTCACATCTAAGCAGATATTTACACAACTAGATCTCTTTGATTCATTCCTTTTTGCATATCATGATGATTTAGATCTTTGTTGGAGAGCTAGTATGCAGGGAATTCAATCGTATTATGTTCCAACTTCAATTGTATTACATCCTTCTGAAGGATTTAGTTTCAAATGGAGTAAATTCAAATTTTTTCTATTGGAGAGAAATAGATTATACTGTTTATTTACTCATTATTCTCGTAGTACTATCTTAAAATTTCTCCCTTCATTAATACTGGTAGATATTGCTGTTAGTTTTTTTTATTTAAAGAATGGATTATTTTCTGAAAAAATTAAAGCATCATTTAGTATTCTAAAAAATTTAGGAACTATATGTTCAAGATATAATGAAATTCAAAACAAAAGAATAGTTCATGATAAGGAAATTATCTCAAATTATAAGGATGAAGTGATATTGCCTAAAGGAACTAGCATAAAAAATAATTTTCCATTTAATTCTCTACTTAGAACATTGTCACAATTATGTAGAATGATCATCTAATTTTTTTTGAGATTGTTATTGCAATGGCATATTTCTTCTCATGAGAAATTGAAGCGATGAAGTCATATTTTTTTTCATGATTTTTTATTTTTACTTCAGGTCTTGAATTAACATGGAAAGTCTCAATTTTTTTGAAGACAATGTTTTCTTGAATTGATTTCTGAACTGCTTCCTTTAAAGCGAATTTACCCGCAAAATGTGGATATGGATCAGAAAATTTTTTACAATATTTTATTTCTAAATCTGTGAAAATTTTTTTATAAAAACTCTCGTTTTCTCCAATTTTCTTCCTTCGGAATCTTTCCACATCTACAATATCTATTCCAATTTGTTTTCTTCCAAACAATTCTTTCATTTTCTTTCTGCAAATTCTATCAAATTACAATTCGTATTTTTCATATTAAGTAAAATAAACGCAATTAATCTATCTTCAAACCCCTTTGTTGGTTCCACAATCACTCTTGCACCACTCTTCTTCATTTTTTCTACCTCTTCAAAAATATTTTCAACTTCAAAGCATAGATGATGAAATCCTCCACCTAACTCTGAGAATTTTTTAACAGGAGATATATTCTCAATAGGTTCAATTAATTCAATATACACATCAGATGTCTTTAAAAAACATACATTTACTTTTTGTGATTTGATTTCTATTGGTACTGTTGTTTCTTTAAAATCTAGAAATTCTGTTAATTCATTAAGTGATTCTTGAATATTTTTTACAACAATTCCAATATGATGTAATTTCATTATTCAGATTTAACCTCATGTTTTAGAAATATTTTTTTTATATCTCCAATTTTTTTTATTTCTAAAGTTTCATCAAGATCAAATTTTATATTAAATTCATTTTCTATTTCATCTAATAATACATAAAAATTGAAAGAATCCCATTCTTCTAAATTTTCAGAACTACTTTCATCACTAATTGTGTCAATGTTAATATTGAATACTTTGGATACAATTTGATATAATTTTTCACTCATTTTTTATTACCTTGATATGTTTTGGTTTTTTCATTATATTATTTGTATTAAAAACCCAAAATTCATTTTCTTTTTTAAATCCCAATTCTTCATAAAAATTTTCAGCGGGTTTATTTTTTGCGGTCGGAATAAACTTCCCTTTTATTCTCTTTATTCCAGATAATTTCCCCTTTTCAATTATTTGATTCATCATCATTTCTTCTATGCCTCTACCCATGATTCTACAACTAAGAAGGAATGTATCTATTATCCATTCTTCATTATTCTTTTTTTCAATAATGTATGTTCCAGTTATTCCATTATCTCCAAATTTATCACTTACTTGTACACATTCAACAATTTTATCCTCTGATGATGAAAATTTTGAAATTTCTTCTTCCTGGTAACGCTTGGTTGTTAGATTGAATTGATTTGTTTTTAATGTTAATTGAGAAATTCTTGGAATTGAAAAACTATTAGCTTTTTGTAAATTAACTTCAATATTCATCTGTTTCAAAAATTCATTAAAATCCCCGACTTTGTTCTCCAATTCTTTTCTTTTCTTTTGACCCAAATACATGTCACTTCTCTTAGTATCTTCTTCAGTTATTTTCAAAACATCAAATTCTTTCATTTCTGTGATAATCTGAGCATATTGTGAGGAATCTTTTGGTAAATTAACAACTAATACTTCAGGTAATGATTCTCTAACATATTCCTGATTTATTGGATCATCATCAAAGAATACCATGCTATCTAAACCGATGTTTAATTCTTCAGCAATTTTCTGGAGATTTGAAACTTTGTCATCCCAATTAATTTTTACACATGCAAAATTATCACCTCTTAAAATCATGTTTGGATGTTTTTTAATTACATCAATAGCATCGCCAAAATTATTTTTACTATTTATTGCCAAAATTATCCCTCTTTGATTTAATGCAAGTAATCTTTTTTGAAATTCAACAAATGAACGACCTATAGGCCCATCTCCTAATTTTATATTGTCAAATCCATCTTCACCAATTATTCCTCCCCATAATGTATTATCAAGATCTAGTACGATGCATTTTTTTGTTATTCCTGTAAATGCATATACATATCCCATTAATTCATTAATAAATTTTGGTATGTACTCTATTGAAATTTTAATATCACCTGAAAAAAATTGTTTATAATTAAAAATATTATTTTCACCAAATTTCCTTATGAATTCATTAAAATCATAAATAAAAATTTTAGGACTTTTACTATCCGTGTGACTTTCACCTATTTTGATATCCCCTCCAAATTCGCTGAATAATATATCATTTATTTTGTTTATAACACCTTTTAGAGAAAATGTATTAGAAATTTTTGCTTCATTAATTCCATATGGTGAATAATTTGGAATTTGTAAACTAGTTAGAATTAACTTTGAATCAAAATTCTTTTCAAATGTTCTACAGATATTATGTATTTCCTTAATTTTAGTTTGAAAAATTTTTTCTCTATCTTTACTAGGAACTGAATACCATGAAAAAAAGTATTCGCCTAGAATATGTCGTGTATCTAAAATCAGAAATGTTATGTCAGGTTTAAACTTGTATAACTTTGAATCTTGATTTAAAATTTCTTGATTATATTGGTTATAATCTGCAACATATGTTATGCAATCAATTCCTTTTTGAAAACATTTTACACGCATTGTCTCTTCAAAACCATTAATTGTGGAACTAGCTAAAAATGCAATACGCAATTTCTTTCCCAGATCTCTAGGTTTGATAGTTTTTGCCTCATTCAAAAAATAGGCTAAATTCTCATCATTTTTCATGTTAATAGAACAAAAACTCTCTTGAATTTAGAATTTATCACACAAAGTTACTCATTCATTTTGTTAGAAATCTTTAGATAGATTAAAAAATTCTCTCGGGTGTGAGTAATTTCGAAGAATTATCTAAAGATACCTTTAGAATTAATGAACAAGAATTGATGGAATATCATGGATATTCTGGTATAGGTGGGAGGTTGAAACTTAGAATTAATTATCTGAGGTCATGGTTACATCACAGTCTTGCATTTCATTCTACCCATTCGGGATTTGCTGTTAAGATGCAAAGATTGAGAGGAGTAAAAATTGGAGAACAATGCCATCTCAATCCTTATGCATTCATAGATCTAATGTATCCTGAATTAATTACTATTGGAGATAACGTAACATTAGGATCATTTTCTATGTTGTTTGCACACAATAATCCTACTGCAAATTTATTTTTAAAACAAGGTGATTATCCAAGAAAAACTGGAAAGATAAACATCAAATCAGGTGCAGTGATAAATCCTGGAGCCATTATTACATTGGGTGTAACTATAGGAAAAAATTCAATAATTTCTTCTGGTAGTGTTGTAAGTCAAGATATTCCTGATTATTGTGTTGTTGTTGGTAATCCTGCTAGAATTGTCAAAAAAATAGATCATTAACATGAATCAAAATTTACTGGGAATTGATTTTGAAGATTGGTTTCATCCTCAACTAATACAACCATTCATTAAAAATTTAAAACATGAACCGAAAATTTTTAATGGTTTAGAGAAAATTTTAGAATTATTAAGAAAAACAGATACTACTGCAACATTTTTCATGGTTGGTGAATTGTTGGAACATAAACCTGAAATGTTAGATTTAATAATTGACAATGGTCATGAAATTGGTTTTCATACAATGACTCATTCTATTCTAAATAATTTATCAAAAGAAAAATTTATTCAAGAATTAGATTCTTTTGAAAAACTTACAAATGGAAAATCAAATGGGTTTAGAGCACCAACTTTTTCACTGAATTATAATACATCTTGGGCTATCGATGCTTTAGTTCAAAAAAATTATTTGTATGATAGTAGTATTGTTCCTGTAAAAACTCAACTATATGGATTTTCAAATTCTCAAAAATCACCATATAAAATTTCTTCTTCTTCCTTAACAAAAAATGATCCTAATGGAAAATTATTAGAATTTCCATTAGCTGTAGGTAGCTTTTTTACAAAAAAAATTCCTATTTCTGGTGGATTTTATCTGAGAGCTCTTCCTTTAAAAAATTCTCTTTTATCAATTAAAGATTATGAAAAACAAAATTTACCTGCTACAATTTATGTACACTCTTGGGAATTAACTCCTGAATTTATGCCAACAATAAATTTACCACTTAAAGAAAATTTTGTTACATTTTATAATATTAAGAAAACATTCTCAAAACTTGAAACAATTCTTAAATCATTCAAATTCGGTTCTTTTGCTAGTTATATCAAAACTAATTTCTAATATTTTAAAATTAACTTCACTCGTGATTTAAATCAGAAGTATCTAAACATTATTTATACTCAAATTTTAATAATGAAATAGTGTTTACTGGAATAATTACTAGTACTGGAAAAATTAAGAAAATAGAACAAAATACAAAAAATCGTAGTGCAATTAAGGTATTTGTTGATTTAGGTAAAGATTCAAAGGGGTTAAAAATTGGTCAAAGTGTTGCATTAAATGGTGTATGTCTTAGTGCAACTAAAATTCTAAAAAACACCTGTACATTTGAAATGATTGATGAAACAATGAAAAAAACAGATTTAGGAAATCTAAAAGTTGGAAATATTGTTAATGTGGAACGAAGTTTGAAAGTAGGTGAAAGATTAGAAGGTCACTTTGTCTTAGGCCATGTTGATGGTGTAGCGCAAATTAAAAAAATAGAGAAAAAACCAAAAGAAGTTAAAATATGGTTCAAAATTCCAAATAATCTCAGAAAATATGTTGTCAAAAAAGGTTCTATTGCTCTAGATGGTATTAGTTTGACAGTTGTCAATGTAAAAAATGATTTAGCATCTGTTTGTCTTATACCTCATACTATGGAAATTACTAATTTTAAAACAAAAAGTGTCGATGATAAACTAAACATTGAGACCGATGTGTTAGGAAAATACATTTTAAAATAATAGAATCTACTAATTTATTGGTAATAACAAGAAATCTAGTAAACTTTATAATAACTACAATTTTATTTTTAATATGACCTTTGATTCTGCACTTTCATCATTAAAGCAAGGTGAATTTGTAATGATTCATGATTCTGATGGTCGTGAAAATGAAATTGATATGGTAGTTGCAGCAGAATTTGTTACGCCTGAACATATTGTAAGAATGAGAAAACATGCAGGAGGATTGATTTGTCTTGCAATTGATAATCCACTCGCAGAAAAATTACAGCTGAAATACATGCATAACATGCTCTCTCTATCAAATCAACTTGATGAAGAATCAAAAAAAATGATTATGGGTACTGCACCATATGGTGATCATCCAACATTTTCAATTAGTATTAATCATAAACAAACCTACACTGGAATTACAGATAGAGATAGAGCATTAACTATCAAAGAAATGTCTACATTATTTAAAAAAGAAAACCAAAAACAATTCTTCAATACAACTTTTAAAACTCCTGGACATGTTCCATTATTAATTGCATCTAATGGTCTTCTTTCTTCTAGAACTGGTCACACTGAAATGTCGGTTTACTTATCCAAATTAGCAAACTTATCTCCAATTACTGCAATATGTGAGATGATGGATTCTGAAACATATTCGGCATTATCAGTTGATAAAGCAGAAAAATATGCAAAAGAAAATGCAATTCCTTTCATTGATGGTAAAGAATTACTTGAATTCTCTAAGGTGAATTAATTTTGAAAATTGCAATAGCTGTATCAGAATTTAACCAAAAGATTACATCGCGTATGTATGATGTTGCATTAGAAACTGCAAAAAAACTCAATATTGATGTTGTATACACAAGTAATGTACCTGGAATCTTTGATATGCCATTAATCGTAGATAAATTATTACAAAGAAATGATGTTGATGCTGTAGTGACTTTAGGTGCAGTCATCAAAGGTCAGACAAAACATGATGAAGTAATTGCTTATTCAACTGCACAAAATATAGCTAAATTATCAATTAAACACCAAAAACCTGTTTCACTTGGAATTTCAGGTCCGGGCATGCAGGTAAGACAAGCATATGCAAGAATTAGACCTGTTTCTGAAAATGCAGTCAATGCTGTATTCAAAGTATACAATGAGATTAAGGAAATAGAAAAATGATTCAATTAACAATACTGAAAATTACAGGATATGGTCCTTGGACTCTAACTTTAGGGAGTGATCGTGAACATGAATTACAAATGTTACAATCAAAACTGTACAACAAGCTTCAAGAGTTATTTTCAAAGAAAAACTGCCTAGTATTTCTGAATCGTTCGGATGAATATTTCTCAGTCACAAATGGTCTTTCACTTGATGATCATATCACAATACAAAAGGAGTTGGAATCATCTTTTGATATAAAACTCTCAATGTCAATTGGATATGGTGATAATCCATATGATGCAAATTTAGACGCATATGAAGCAAAAAAATCCCAAAATTTCCTAAATGAACAATATTCTATTTTTGGAACATTAAATGGACATTTGCAACATTCTGTAACAATCATGCATCTAGATGTAGATAATTTAACTTCTAAACGGAAACATACGATGTCTCCTTATGATACATCTTCTTTGATGTTTAAAATTTATTCAAGAATGTCAGAATATTTTCTTTCAAAAAACTCACTTACTTTTTTCATGGGTGGGGATAATTTCATGGTTGTAACAAACTCTGAATTCAAAAGCTTTGCAAAAGATTTCATCAAAATAAGTAAAGATGAGTTTCAAATTGAACTAAATTGTGGAATAGGTACTGCACAAACATCTAGAGATGCTGTAAAACTTGCAACAAAATCGCTTGATACAATACGAGAGATTAGAGATTCAGGAAAAGAAAAACCTGATATCTATGAATTAAATTGATTCTAAAAAATATTAATGTACTTTATGGAAATGAATTAAAACCCATAGAATCAACTAATGTACAAATTACAAAGAAAAATTTTACAAAAATTTCTAAAACTATTTCATCAAAGGAAAAATCCATTGATTGTTCAAATTTATTATTAATTCCTGGTTTCATAAACTCACATACACACATAGCTGATTCAATTGGAAAAGATCTATCAATTGATACTGATGTTAATTCAAAAATTCATCCAATGATTGGTTTAAAACAAAAACTTCTCAAAGAAACTCCTAAATCATCATTATCAAAATACATAAAAAATTCTGCAAGATCAATGATTAAAAAAGGAATAACAACTTTTGTAGACTTTAGAGAAGGAGGCTTGGATGGAGTTTTACTCCTAAAATCATCATTATCTGATATACCTATTCGTTGTATAATTTTAGGTAGAATTGATCATTACAATACTAAAAATGAAATTAAGAAAAACATGTCATTACCTGAACAAGTTCCTAGACAATTAACACAATTATTGAAAAATTGTGATGGAATTGGAATCAGTGGAACAAATGAAAATGCCAACTCTAATCTAAAATCATATTCTAAAA
>Ga0315327_10000235_pt1 | contig 26748 bp, 22 predicted proteins | sample M110032315metaG_FD_203460 | JGI IMG/M metagenome (GOLD analysis project Ga0315327, IMG submission 203460) | Ammonia-oxidizing marine archaeal communities from Monterey Bay, California, United States - M1 100m 32315 | ecosystem: Environmental > Aquatic > Marine > Coastal | place: USA: California... | reverse complement strand
GGGTCCGAAGATAGAGCAACAAGATTTAACCGAGAGCTTATTGAAGAAACCACTTTGGAAGATTGGGTACCAACATACGAACTCACTAAGGGCGATACGACATCTAGCGGGCCACTCCTCCAGTGCGACCAAATTCACCAACCAAATGCGTTTGCAGGATTTGATGTGCTTTCTGTTCTCAGTCTCGATCTGTCGGAAGGCCTCACATCCGCTGGAGGTGTAGGCGTATTAGCAAGCGGTCGAACTATCTATTCCTCGTTAGAGCGTTTCTATATAGCGACAACAAAATGGGTTGAAGAAGAAGTAACTGAAGATGGTTTCAGGACATGGTCAGATAATTACACAACTGACATCCACGCATTCTCAATTGACGTTGGCAGTCCCGCAAAATATATTGCTTCAGGCCAAGTTGATGGAAGCCTGCTAAACCAATTCTCTATGGATGAGTATGACCAGCGACTCCGGATCGTTACGACGACTGGTTCCCCATGGAGTGAACAGGATTTAAGTGAGTCACAACTGGTCGTCATGGAAGAACAAGGCGATGTTTTGGTTGAGGTTGGCCAGGTTGGCGGATTAGGCAAAGGAGAATCCTTGTATTCTGTCCGCCTGCTCGACGAGATTGGTTTTGCTGTCACGTTCCGGCAAATAGACCCCTTTTATGTTTTGGATCTCAGCGATCCAGTAAACCCACTAGTTGTTGGCGAACTAAAAATACCGGGTTTCTCTACTTACCTTCACCCCATTGATCAAAATATTATCTTAGGGATTGGACAGAATGCGACAGATGAGGGAAGAGTTCTCGGATTAAAAGTAAGCGCGTTTGATGTTTCGGACCCAAGTAACCCGATTGAGGTCTCTACCTGGACTCGAAATGATACGAACTCTCCAGCTGAATACGACCATAGAGCTTTTCAAATTCGGGATCGGTTGGTCGTCTTGCCGGTACAGAGTTGGAATGGGGATGGCGGTGCTGTCTTACTAGAGATCCAACAAAATGGAGAAATAATTGAAGTTGGAACGATAAGCCACGAACCACTCCCAATTGACGAAACCAGTGATTGCGAAATAATTGATCTTGATATTTTGATTGGAACATCATTTGAAGAATTTGCTGAAGAGTTCTCTGAAGGTGGACCAGTACTTCAGCTCTGCAGCGAAGGGGCAGATGGGGGCTATGGAAATACTTTCTGTGAAAGTATCCCCGTCGCTGAACTTGATAATTACTTCGGCGAATTGGCTGAAGACTTGATCGAAATTTTAGATGCTGACACAAACGACCGTATTGAACAATGTTGGCCCTCAGGCGGGTATAACTGGGAATTGCAAATTCAGAGAAGTTTATTCATTGATGAATCACTTTGGACTATGAGTTGGGGTCGCATCCAATCCAATGATCTGCTCAGCCTAGAAGAAACAAACCAACCTTTGGTCGAAACAATCATCCCGATTGGATACTAATAGGACAAGATAGTTTGCTATGTCTTTAAAAATAGTGGGTGCGCCACATACGTGACGCACCCACTTTGTCTCTCCCAATAAAGGGAGAGCAAGGGTTGGGAGTTTCACTATATCCGGATTTTCATTGTCGCATCTCTCTGAAACCTTCTAAGATGTATATGTATGAGAGTATTTCGACGCATCCTAAAACTTGCTGTTATAGCTGCGGCAATCGGAGCTTTAGCTTCTTGGCTTCGTAGCCGTTCTTCAGAGGAAACAGAGAATTCCGATGAAGAAGATCTGCCTTGGCCGCCTATCGTCACTGTTGATTCAGATAACCCTTCTCAAGTAACAGAACCAAATGATGGAAGCCCTGTAGAGCCACGGGGTTGGATCGCATGTGATGAAAGTGGAAATTGCCCCGACTCTCATCAAATCAAGGCAAAAGATAGCAGCGGCCTATACCATGTCCCTGGCGGAAATACCTACGATCGGACAATACCTGACAGGTGCTATACGTCGGCAGAAGAAGCAGAAGCTGACGGTTACAGGCCATCACAACGATAGCTTTACAATCTCATTAAATTTCAAGATTGATAATCGAGCACTTCGTGACCCCATCCGTGTCTATAAGTTTCTGCCCTACCATCTGAGGAACCGGATTCTGAGTTGAGATAACCATTAAAGCCCCTAATCCGTCTTCACTCCGTCCTACGTTCATGTCCGCGATATTTATTCCATTCTCGCCAAGGATTGTGCCCACTTTCCCTATCACTCCAGGACGGTCATCGTTCCTCAATACAATCATGTGCGCACTTGGAGGGACATCAACAGTGTGGGCATCCACCATCACAATTCTGTGCTCGCCTTTAAGCCCAACGACTGTGCCGGCAATTGAATGCTCCCCTCCTTCTATCTTTATCGTGTTCAGATAATCAAATGAGATAGTAGTGTTTTTAGACTCAATTGCTATTCCTTGTTCTTTAGCCACACTCAACGCATTCACAAATGAGATTGATTGCCCTGTCCCAGCAAGAAGACCTTTTGCTACTGAGAGTTCAGTAATCTTATTGTCGTAACCGCCTATCTCACCAGCAAATTCTATATTTACAACTTCGGGGAGGGTTGGGCACAAACCAGCGAATAATGAGCCGAGTTTCTCAGCAAGTGGCAGAAAAGGCCGGACCGTTTCTGTTGCTTCTGAAGCAGAAACATTTACTGCAAAAGGAACAAATTTGCTTTGCAAGGCCAAATCAACTTGCTCTGCGATCGTGGTTCCCGCCTTCTCTTGTGCCTCTCTTGTGCTAGCTCCTAAATGTGGAGTAACAATAACATTTTGATGGTCAAAGAGTGGCGAATCTGTTGTTGGCTCAGTTTCGAAAACATCTAGTGCCGCGCCAGCTATTTGTTTTGAAGCGATGGCATCGGCAAGATCTGATTCGTTAACGATGCCGCCTCTAGCCACATTAACAATGCGAAGATCGGGTTTAGCGTAAGCAAGAGTTTCAGCTGAAATAAGGTCAATAGTTTCAGGTGTTTTCGCAACGTGAATTGTTACAAAATCTGAAATTTCCATCAATTCTTTTAAAGAAAGAAGATCAACAGAGAGCTGTTTTGCTCGCTCGGGTGCAACGAAAGGGTCATATGCAACCAGTTTCATTCCAAAAGATAGGGCACGTTGAGCTACGAGTTTTCCTATCCTTCCTAAACCTATAATTCCGAGAGTTTTGTCTGCGAGTTCAACCCCAGTCCATTTGTTCCTCTCCCATCGGCCATTACGAAGTGCTTCATTCGCTGGCGGAATGTTTCGTGCTTGAGCAAGAAGGAGTGCCATCGTATGTTCAGCTGCTGAAAGAATGTTTGATTTCGGGGCATTCACTACCATTATGCCTTGCTCAGTTGCAGCGGCGACATCAACGTTATCTAGCCCAATTCCAGCCCTTCCGATTACAACAAGATCTTTCCCTTGTGCAATCACTTCTTTCGTGATTTTCGTTGCAGAACGGATAATGACCGCGTGCGCACCCTGTATTTCGTCAAGAAGTTTTGTCTCATCTAGCTCTAGTTGAACATCAACTTCGTAACCTGATTTTTCCAGATGCGATAAACCAGATTGCGATATCTTTTCAGTGACAAGAACTCGGAACATGTATCCAATCTAGATCTTCTTGACTCAGAAACGAACGTACAAGGAAAAGTAGCCAGATCCGATCCCTAGAGTAGTGATTTCCATCTATGGCGCTAATATCAGATTATTACATGGGAGGATTTATCTGTGGCCAGCTTGGACTTCAAAGGATTTGATTGTGATCACCACTATTACGAAGCCGAAGATGCTTTTACAAGACACTTAGACCCTCTGCTGGCTCAACGCGCCATGCAATGGGTTTCAGTCAACGGGAAAAAGCGCTTAATGGTTGGAGGTAAGATCAATCGCTTCATCCCGAATCCAACCTTTGATCCAATCGCAGAGCCAGGGTGTCTGGATAATTATTTCCGTGGGAAAGTTTCTGTCTCAAACATGCGAGATGCATTCGGCGAATTGGAACCGATCTCAAACCGACCGGAATACCGAGATAAGGATGCCAAAATTGCACTACTTGATGAGCAAGGTTTGGAAGGTTGTTTTCTGTTCCCGACTTTAGGTGTTGGTATGGAATCAGCACTGGAGGGTGACCTTCCGGCAATGCAGGCAGCATTTACTGCTTTTAATCGTTGGTTAGTTGAGGATTGGGGATTCAGTTATCAAGAACGCATATTTGGAGCAGCCTACATAACACTTTCGGATGTGAACCATGCTATTAGCGAACTTGAATTCGCCTTAGATAACGATGTGCGCGTAATTAACTTGCGGGCATCAGCTGTCACAACATCTGATGGACAAAAAAACCCTGCTGATGTTTTCTTCGATGATTTTTGGGAGAGAGTTAATAACTCTGGAATTACAGTAGCTTTCCATGCTGGTGATGCTGGCTACGATTTCCTCTTCGGCCACTGGGGTTTGTCAACAGAATTTGAAGCCTTCAGATACGACCCTCTAAAACGGCTGCTCAACTATTCCAATATCGCTGATACTGTAGCCGCACTGATTAGTGGAGGACTTTTCGACCGTTTCCCCAATATTCGTGTTTGCACGATTGAAAACGGGTCAGACTGGGTTGGCGGGCTCATGAAAAGATTTGCGAAAGCATACAAGCAAGCAAGCTACGCTTTTGCTGAAGATCCTGCAGAAACATTTCGGAGACATATCTGGGTTGCCCCATACTATGAGGATGATTTAGTCGAGTTACGGGACTCAATAGGAGTAAGTCAAATCCTCTTCGGTTCTGACTACCCCCATGCTGAAGGGCTAGCTGTACCGATGGACTTTTCACAAGACTTAAATGGATTTTCTGATCAGGAAATTAAACAGGTTATGAGTACCAATGGGAAACAGCTAGTTACCCCCAATAGGTGAAGGATGAGTCAGAAGATTTAATGGCATTACACGATGACGTGGCTTTGCAAGCCCTTGGATCTGGGGCTTTTGTAACTCAAATTGTTGACCGTTACTGGATAGCTGTTGGCCCAAACGGAGGATATTTAGGCGCATTAGTTGCATCCGCTGGCGATACTCATGTTGCTGATGCTGAACGTCAATTACGAAGCCTAACCATCCACTATTTGTTGCCTCCGGAACTCGGACAGGTGCGTATAAACGTCCAGACGGTTCGAAGTGGGAAATCTGTTGATTTCCTGCGATTCGAGATGATCCAAGATGACAAACCTGTGCTTGTTGCTACTGGCGTTTGGGCCCTCAGTAACAAAATAATTGAAACCCCTACCTTAACCATGCCAGAAGTTCCATCGCCTGACTTATGCCTTCCTGGAGTTCGGCTAACGGAAAAACCGACCCGACTCCATGAGCAATGGGAAATTCGTTCGGTTGACACACTAGAAACCGATACTTCAACTCCAAGTCTTACTTGGTGGATTCGTCCAGCTAAAGAAACCCCAATGTCTTCATCGTTGGTTATTGCTATCGCTGATGCATTGCCCCCTCCTATATTCGTATTATCTCTTGATCTCAAATCTGTCCCAACGATTGACCTAACAGTGCATATAAGAACGGATTTAGCTTCAGTCAATTGGAGTTCTGATTCCTGGGTCCTCGTTCATTTTGCGACAACACATGCCTCTGGAGGTTTCCTCGAGGAAGATGGGCATATGTGGCACCAGAACGGAACTTTATTAGGTATGAGCCGACAATTAGCATTAGCACGTTAAGCAAATTGTTTATTTAATCAAGATTCTTTCTATAGAATCAGGTGGTTCAAATCCGAATATTTGTGCAAAAAATGAATATTCTGCTTCTAACGCAGCAACAATATTTTGTGCATCCCGAAACCCATGACCTTCACCTTCGAATAATAAGTATGCATGCTTGATCCTATTTTCTTTAAGTGCAGCGACAACGAGTTCAGCTTGATTCGGTGGAACGACAGCATCTTCAGAACCTTGCAAAATAATCATGGGGCTTGTGAATTTTTCCGTATGGTTTATGGGAGATCTCTCAGTGTAAATATCCTTTTCGCGGGGATATTCCCCAATAAGGCGATCTAGATACCGGGATTCAAACTTATGAGTGTCTCTGGCCAATATTTCTAAATCTGCTACTCCATATCTGCTAGCTCCAGCAGAAAAATCTTTATAAAAAGCTAGCGCTGCAAGAACCGTGAACCCACCAGCGCTTCCTCCTTTAATCGCTATTTTCCCTGAATCAGCTTTTCCTTGTTCGCTAAGGTAACGCGCTGCAGCGACACAGTCTGCGACATCTACTTTTCCCCACTCTCCATCTAATGCATTCATAAATGCCCGTCCATAACCTGTGCTGCCGCGGTAATCCACGTCAGCTATTGCCCATCCGCGACTTGTCCAGTAACGCAACGCCATTGACAATTCATTTCGAGCTGAACCGGTTGGCCCTCCATGCGCGAGAACCAATAAGGGAGGTTTCCGATCAGATGGGCCTTTCATTGATGGATGCGCAGGGGCGTAATACCGGACATAAGCATGGCTCCCATCGAAAGTTGGAAACTGTTCTAACGTGGGAGGTTCAAAATACCCGACGTCAAGTAAGTGTGGTTTCGGACCATAAATAATTTCTTGTTGCACTGAACTTTTAACAATTGAAGGACTAGTGCTGTGATCAGCAGCAAGTAAAATAACTTGATCATCACCATCAACTCTTAATTGATGTACCGCTGACCATTCAAGTTTTGTTGTTTCTGATGCAGTTGCTAATGAAGTCAGGCCGTTTCCATCAGTAATTGCAGCGATAGCGGTTCCATCAGATCTAATCGCATATCTTGACTGGTCTAACGTCCATAATGGTTTACCAATATCAAATTCTCCGCCGATAATAGGCTCATCATCTAAGTCGTTGAAACGATAGAGATTAGACCAACCTGAACGATCACTCAGGTAGAAGAGATCCGTTGAAGAAGACCACTCAGGTTGTGAAACTGACTCTTCTTCGCTTCCTGCTACTTTCCGTCCTTTAACTACCTGCTCATTCTCAATCTGGCCGACCCAAAGCTCAGTCCCCCACCACGGCATTGACGGGTGATTCCATTGAATCCAAGCAAGAAACTCCCCATCTGGAGAGGGTCGTGGGAATGCATAGAAATCAGCGCCAACGACTAATTCGTTGATACGCATACTTCCGTCTGTCGCGATTGCAACTAATTGATTGTCTGGTTCTATAACTAAATCCTCAAGGTCATAATGAATTTCTCTTACACAGATGCACCACAAGCCATCAGAAGTGACTCTCCCGTCAGCAAATCTCCATGTTTGACCTTCCGGAGGTTTTGGAGTTAGAAGAATGGGAGAACTTCCTTCAGCCATTTTTCGTATTCGCTGATCAGTGAATTCTATGTAATAAAGAGTCTCCTGATGGACCCACCAAGCTCCCCCACCGTATTCATGGACTCGTGTTCGAACATTAGAACTGGTTGGAGTAATTTCAACTGGAGTATGTCCGTTTCGTTGACACATTATGGCGACGCGTCCACCTTCATCCGGCCTTGATTCAGACCACCAGACATTTAAACTTTCAGATTTGATTTCCGCAATATTTTTAACCCCATCAACTAATGAAGCTGCGCTTATTGGGGAATCCCAACTTCCATAAGGTTTAGTTTGTTCTGCCACCACAACTACCCGCTGAGCAGGTTCCCTATACGCTCAATGCCTTCGATTAAATCTTCGTCGCTGAGAGCGAATGAAAGCCTTGCATAACCGGGAGCCCCAAACGCCTCTCCAGGCACAAGTGCGACATGAATCTCTTCAAGAAATATTTGAGCGAGATCAGCGGTACTCCGTACAGTTTTTCCAGCGATCTCTGAACCAATGATTCCTTCAAAATTCGGGAATGCATAAAAAGCTCCTTGGGGTTCCATTAATGACACTCCATCAATTTGGTCAAGCATGGAGAACATTAGTTGCCTTCTCCGGTCAAAGGCTTCTCTCATCTCTTCAACGGGATCTAATGGTCCTGAAACAGCAGCGATAGCTGCTCTTTGACTGATATTAGAAACATTTGATGTTTGATGTGATTGCAAAGTTGCTGATGCTTTTGCTACATCTTTGGGAGCGATGATCCAACCGACACGCCAACCTGTCATAGCGTAGGTCTTAGCAACCCCATTTAGTATCACTGTTTGTTCTGCACATTGTGGAACTACCTGTGGCAAAGAATGATGGGTATTATCCCCATAAACCAAATGCTCATAAATTTCATCCGTGATTACCCAAATGTTATTTTCAACTGCCCACTCTCCAATAGCTTCTATCTCCTCCCGCGGGTAGACAGCGCCAGTAGGGTTTGAAGGAGAAACAAACACAAGAGCTTTTGTTCTTTCCGTAAGTGAAGCATTTAACTGATCTACTGAAACTCGAAACCCATTTTCTTCCGACGTTGGGAGGACAGTTGTTGTCGCTCCAGCTAGCGCTATTGGCTCAGGATACGTCGTCCAGTATGGCGAAGGAAGGAGAACTTCATCTCCCGCATCTAATAGCACTTGCATGCAGTTATATACTGCGTGCTTCCCCCCGTTCGTAATAACTACCTGATCAGGTGAGATTTGCAACCCAGAGTCCCGCAATGTTTTCTCCGCTATTGCTTCTTTTAAATCTGGTAGTCCTCCAGCGGGGCTATACCGGTGATTTGCTGGTTCAGAACATGCTTTAATCGCCGCTTCGACAATATAGGAAGGAGTTGGGAAATCTGGTTCGCCTGCACCAAATCCGATTACAGGAGCTCCAGCTGCTTTGAGCTCTTTCGCTTTAGAAGTAACTGCCAAGGTTGCCGATGGCGCTATCGCTCCAACTCGTTTGGAAATTCGAGACTTTTTAGACATTGATTCCTCCCAATGCGTACTAGCTTCAATGATGGCCCAATTACGTAAAGATTACAGATTATTTAATTTCTATCTGCCTACGCCACTTAACAGCTAGGAAAGAGTAGTTTTTTTACGTGCCTATAGACAAAAACTTTGTAATTCCAGATGAACTACTTCCCCACGATGGCCGATTCGGTAGTGGCCCCTCTCTAGTTCGAAGAGAAGCCGTAACATCCTTAGCAGAAATATCTGAAACGTATTTAGGGACAAGCCATAGGCAAGATCCGGTGAGGAACATGGTGGGCAGGCTTAGAAATGGCCTCAGCCATTTATTTTCCCTTCCCGAAGATTGGGAAATCGTTCTTGGAAACGGCGGAAGCACTCTTTTCTGGGATGCCGCAACTTTTGGCTTAATCGAGAACGCAAGCCAGCATCTGGTTTTTGGTGAATTCTCTTCAAAGTTCGCTCAAGCAGTAGCTAAAGCTCCCCATCTTCAAAATCCAGAAATTATCGAATCGGACCCAGGTGATGCACCTACTTTAAGGAAAGCAAATGTTGATACCTACGCTCTAACTCACAATGAAACCTCTACAGGGGTTTCGATTCCGATCACGCGAGTTCCAGATATTTCAGCTAACGATGCTTTAGTACTTGTGGATGCTACGTCAGCGGCGGGTGGAATGTTATGGGACCCTTCTGAAGTTGACTGCTATTATTTCGCGCCACAGAAATGTTTCGGGAGTGATGGTGGTTTGTGGGTAGCAGCGTGCTCTCCTGCTGCTATCGCTAGAATTGAAAAGATCTCTTTATCTGACCGTTGGATACCAGCTGGACTAGATATCAATACCGCTCTGGATAATAGTAGAAAGAACCAAACCTACAATACCCCAGCGTTATCAACGATTTTCTTAACTGTTCATCAAGTTGAGTGGATGAACAATAATGGTGGTTTGAACTGGGCGGCGGAACGTAGTCGCCGTTCTTCATCTCACATTTATGACTGGGCAGATCACCACCAATTCGCCTCGCCATTTGTGGAAAATGTGAACCTGCGAAGCCCTGTTGTCGCCACCATTGATTTAGCAGAAGAAGTAAATGCAGATGTTGTAATTGAGATTTGTCGAGAAAATGGGATTCTGGATATTGCCGGCTATCGAAAACTAGGGCGAAACCAACTTCGTATTGCTACGTTCCCCGCGATTGAACTTGAAGACGTGCACTCATTAACAAAGAGTCTTGACTACGTGATAGGAAGTTTGCTCTGAACACCACTGGCAAACTTCTAGTCGCTAGCCCACTGATGGGTGATGATAATTTTAATCGCGCCGTTGTTTTCGTGATAGCACATGGGGAGGAAGGAGCCATTGGATTGGTTCTAAATCAGCCAACCCAAGAACGACTTGGGTCCTTATTACTTCATTGGGGAAATAATAATTTTCAAGACTCGACCGTTTTCTGCGGTGGGCCAGTTGAGACAAACTCTACGATGGGTTTAGGTCGATTTGTAGGTGAAGTTGAGGAGGGTACAACTTTTATCCTTGCCAACATTGGCGTAATTGATTTAAAAATAGATCCCAAAGAACTACCACTCAGCCTCGTTAATTTACGACCCTACGTTGGGTATTCAGGTTGGGGGCCTATGCAATTAGAGGCAGAATTAGCGGCAAATGCTTGGTTTGTCGTTGATGTAGATCCTCAAGACATATTTCGTGAAAAAACAGAGGATCTGTGGTCTATGGTTCTCCGAAGGCAAACAGGCACTATGTCATGGTTATCAAACTACCCACCTGACCCGAGGATGAACTGATCATTCCGTCTTTAACCATAGAGAATTTTCCTAAATTTCTCCTGTGGCTATCTTCCCTAATGTATGCGTATTAACTGAAGCTGATAGAGAAACATCAACTAATCCTGATTCTCCTGCTAACCACAGCCCCAAAGTAAGTACTGCTGCTGTAGTACCAGTTATCGGATCAGCTGCCGCATCGCCGACAAACCATAACGAATCATCTACAGATGCGAGAAGGTTTCCTGCTGCGGCTGCGTCATCGCCGAAACCAACTCGTGTCGGATTTTCTTCTCGGCCATATCCAGTAATCGAGCACCAAATAGCTCCACGTTGAACTTCCTCTTTCGCGTACACCCCTAAACTTTCAAGCGCTCTAGGCCTGGAAGCTTCTAATACTATGTCCGCCTCTCGAACAAGTTTCCGCAACTGTCCAATACCACTTTCAGACCGGAAATCAATTTCGATGACTTCTTTCCCATTGTTTAATCGCTTATAGAAAGGCGCTCCGCTCTTACTCCCCCTATCAGGGCGCTGAGATGATTCAACTTTAATAACTCGCGCCCCATTTCGTGATAGAAACCACCCACAAAGAGGCCCAGCCCACATACTTGAAAGATCAACAACTGTAGGGGTCTGAGAAAGTCGGATTGTTTCTCTTGACCCATATATTTTATTTTTGTGTCCTGTTGCCTCGCCGACAGAGGAGACGGCCATTCCTAGAAGACGTGCTCTTTCTATTAGGCTTTGAGCAGTTTGCCCTACTGTTTCTTCTCCAATGAGTTTCCAAATATCTTCCTTGGGTTCTGCCCCAAGCCACGCAGGTACTGATAAAAGGTCATCTTCTCGTGGGAGATTGACAGCAATTGTCTTATCTTTAGCTTCCACTAATCTACACGAGCCCCCAGCAGAGGTAGTCCCCCAACCTCTGTGACCAAGTAGTGGTGCTCTTTCAACAATGAGTGAAAGTCCGCTAGGTCCCCCTTCAGGACCACCCAACATTTTGGATAGGTTATTTAATAAAAGAACTGTTGTCTCAAAACGGTGAAGCCATCGCAAATCAAGTTTCCTCAAAAGAACACTTGGAGGCCCAACAAGGTTAGCGAGTAACGGGGTGGGCCATACTGGCCACTGTTGTCGTCTTTCAGATAACCGAATAATGCTTTCTTCATCTATTAAATCCGCTGGCAAACATTTCAGAAGGTCCACTAAATGGTTGTATGCAGTAGGCACTGGATTATGTAAGTCTTTCGCTAACATTCCAATAGCCTAGATGAAGCGTTAACATTGGCGGTAGCCCTTCTAGTACGAAATGATAGAAGGAAAAGGTTATGGAGGTATCTTATGGAAGTTCGAGCAGGGAGTCGACTAAAGAGCGCTGTTTGCAATACTGAGGTAATTGCTGTCAAAGCTCCGGGTGAAGATATGGATATTAGATGTGGTGGAGTTCCTATGCTTGACCCTTCCGATGCGAAAACAGAGGGGGGAACCCCATCTGATGATGCATCCGATGGAACGCAAATGGGGAAACGTTATGTTGACCCAGATGAAACCATTGAACTACTTTGCACTAAACCCGGAGATGGTTCACTAGGAATCGGAGATGCGCTGTTAGCCATTAAAGAGAGCAAGCCACTACCAGCATCGGACTGAGGACTTGAAATAATGAATTTAATGATGCTACTTGAGATGGCTTCTAGCGGCTTCGGTGATCGGGTAGCTATAGGCAGTCGAGATGGGTCAGGAATGACTTATCAAGATCTCTACGACCAATCTGGAAGAGCGAGCGATTACTTACGGCAGCACAATGTAGAGCATGTTTCTTTTCTCGATGAATCAAGCCCTGCCTTACCTGTAGCGTTATTCGCGGCAGCTTGGGCTGGATTGCCATTCGTTCCATTGAATTACCGTTTAGCCGATGATGAGATACAAGCTCTTGCGAATGGAATCACCCCCGCGTTGACTGTCGTCAGTAAAGAATCGCAGTCAGTACTTGAAACTTCAGATGGTATTCAATTAGCTGAACGTAATTCTTTTCTTTCCATGACCGATAAAGGCGAAATCCCTGAAGCAAATTGGAATATGGATCCGGATGAAATAGCTATTCTTCTTTTTACTTCTGGCACGACTGGGGCTCCAAAAGCTGCTGTTCTTCGCCACTCACACCTCGTATCTTACATCTTAGGATCGGTTGAATTTATGGGGGCTGCTGAAGAAGAGGCAACCCTAGTTTCAGTCCCCCCCTACCATGTTGCAGGAATAGCAGCTATGTGTAGTTCCGTGTACGCAGGCAGACGAATTGTTCAACTTCCGAGCTTTGATGCTGACACATGGATTGACCTTGTCATCAAAGAGGAGATCACCCACGCAATGGTGGTCCCTACCATGCTTGCTCGGATTGTTGAGCGTCTTGATGAGCAGTCAGCTAAAGAAATCGTAAACCTCAGGGCGCTTTCTTATGGAGGTGGAAAGATGCCGAGACCAGTGATCGAAAAGGCGCTTGAGTTACTTCCGGAGACAAATTTTGTCAATGCGTATGGTTTAACAGAAACAAGTTCAACTATTTCTGTTCTTGGGCCAGAAGATCACCGTACCGCTTACGCAAGTTCGGACCCTACCATTCGCCAACGGTTGGCTTCAGCAGGGAAACCCCTACCTACCCTTGAGGTTTCAATCCGCGATGAAAGCGGAAATGAAGTCGAGGTTGGGGTCAGTGGGGAAATTTGGGTCAGAGGTGAACAAGTTTCTGGCGAATATCTCGGTCATGGAAAGCGACTTACTGCAGATGGCTGGTTTCCAACGAATGATGGTGGCGCCCTAGACCCCGATGGATATTTATTCGTAGAAGGAAGAATTGATGACATAATCATTCGTGGTGGAGAGAATATTTCACCTGGGGAAATTGAAGATACTCTTCTGCAACATCCCAATATTCGAGATGCTGCTGCCGTTGGCATGCCCGACACTCAATGGGGTGAAATTATCGTTGCTTTAGTTGTCCCTTCAGATATGAAAGTTTTCTCTGAAGGTGAGATTAAAGAATTCATAAAAGAACATCTTCGTTCTTCACGTACCCCCGACAAAGTAATTGCCTTAGACGAACTTCCTTATAATGAAACTGGAAAACTGCTTAGGAGAGTCCTCAAAGAAGGATTAATCAGTCAGGGCAATAGTGAGGAATAAGTTGTGAGTGACGTTGATGTCCTCACTCTTCCCCAGGCTCTTAATTACACAACAGGCGTTTACGTCCGAGAGGAAATATTTGAACGTCAACAAAATACTTTATTTGTTCAAATAGGACCAGATGACTTCTCACGAAATCCAAAACATTTGCATGCTTTCGCTGAAGCTATTTCTTCTTTGAACCTTGTGGTCGTTGGCGTGCTTGAAAAGACACACCCTCAAGATTTCTCTGGCTTGGTAAATGGTTTTGATATTCTTATCACCAACGAGCCAGACGATGGAATTTCGGTAACTGTCCCTGACATTAATGCATCTATTCTGAAAATCTCGCAGTGTGTAACGCGAAACCCTCATGCTTCTATCGCCCTTGTTCAACTTCTCAGACAAGAGGCTTTTACGAATATTGAAAAAGGAGTTGTTCTTGAATCAATGACTTACGCAATGCTGCAGGGCGGGCCGGAACACACCGATTGGATCGAGAGAAGAGGGGCATTATCACAGCCCATTAGCGAAAGCCCTATCGTGTATTCGCTTCGTAACAACAATCAGTTAGACATACTCTTGAATAATCCGGAACGAGCTAACGCTTTCTCTTCAACTATGAGAGATCAACTATTTGAAATTCTACAAATAGCTTTTTTTGATGAATCAATAGAAACTATTTCCTTGCGAGGTAAGGGAAATTCTTTCTGTTCAGGTGGAGAACTCGCTGAATTTGGGTCGGTCACATCTCCTCCGGAAGCACACCTAATCCGCCTTTCACGAAATCCGGGGATGTCCATTTACCACTTATCAGATAAAACCATTGCCTATCTACATGGAACCTGCGCTGGTGCTGGAATTGAGATACCAGCATTTGCATCAAAGATCATTGTTGACGAATCTGTGAACATTTTTTTGCCCGAAATTGCTATGGGGCTGATCCCTGGGGCCGGAGGCACTGTAAGCATCCCAAGAAGAATCGGTCGCCAACGTACGGCATATTTAGCTGTTACTGGAAATTCCATTTCATCTGAAACTGCTATGAAATGGGGCCTTGTTGATGAAATATCAGGTGCTGAATTTTAAGGTTACAGTTAATTGAGTACTTCAATAATTGTGACGTTTGCCTGCCCGCCACCTTCGCACATTGTTTGAAGACCGAATCTTCCTCCTGAACGTTCTAATTCGTTAAGCAGCGTTGTCATAAGGCGGCCTCCGGTGCAGCCAAGTGGGTGCCCAAGGGCTATGGCCCCTCCATTTACGTTGACTTTTTCGTGAGGGATCCCGTGTTCTTTCATCCAGACCAGAGGCACTGGGGCAAAAGCCTCGTTGCATTCAAATAGGTCAATATCATCAACTGACATGCCGGTTTTGGCGAATGCATATTCAGTCGCGGGTATAGGTCCAGTCAACATGTAAATCGGATCATCTCCTCGGACGCTCATATGGTGGATTCGAGCGCGAGGTTTTAAACCATGCTCCTTGACTGCTTTCTCCCCTGCGATAAGGAGAGCTACGGCACCGTCTGAGATTTGACTGGCAACCGCAGCAGTTATGACGCCACCTTCTTCTAATGTTGGTAACTGCGCCATTTTCTCCAACGTGCTTCCTCTTCTGATTCCTTCGTCTTTGTCTATCTCTCCATATGAGAGTATTTCATTATCAAAACGACCTTCATCCTGAGCTCTAGCCGCACGTTCATGTGATTCCAAAGCAAATTCTTCTAATTGTAATCTGCTTAAGTCCCATTTTTTAGCGATAAGTTCTGCCCCTCGGAACTGGGATACTTCCTGGGTCCCATATCGGTCAACCCAACCTTTAGATGTTGTAAATGGGTCCTCTATCTCGGGATGCCCAATTGTTTCATGACCCATAACGTCCATTGCGGAACCTATGGGGATAAGACTCATATTTTGTATTCCGCCAGCGACGACCATGTCCTGCACTCCAGACATTACTCCCATAGCAGCGAAACTTACTGCTTGTTGACCGGATCCGCACTGGCGGTCTACGGTCACCCCGGGGATAGCTTCTGGCATTCCCGCAGCTAACCACGCTGTTCGAGCTATATCGCCTGCTTGTGGACCCATATTGTCAAGACATCCCATAATGACATCATCAACTGCTAATGGATCTATACCTGTTCTCTCAACAAGGCCTTTGATGACATGCGCCCCTAAATCAGCTGGGTGTTCTCCAGAAAGACCTCCGCCTCGCCTTCCGACGGGTGTCCTGACAGCATCAACAATATAAGCCTCTCCCATTTGATTCCCTTTCGATTCTTCAATGTCTTGGCAATGTACTTTACCCTTACGCGTGCCCCTATTCACGTTAAGAGGTGTTTTCTTAATCACTTCAATTAGTTTTTGGTTCTTTTGCAAGACCTAGGACACGTTCTCCGATGATATTTCTCTGGATTTCATTACTGCCGCCGTAAATAGTGTGGGCCCGACTATAGAGAAATGTTCTTTGCTCCCTGTCGAGGGTATACGCCACCCCATCCTCTCCGCGATACCCGTCCATCGCAACCATGCCAGATGTGCCCTTAACAAGCATCCATAGTTCACCAAGTTCCCTATGCCATGTCGCCCAGTAGAGCTTTCCAATGCTTTGTTCAGCTCCGGGAACACCATCAGCGGCAAGCGCGGTAAGCATGCGTAGTTGGTTGTACCTCAAAATCTCTAAACCCGTGTAGGACTGCATTATTTTTTGGCGAAGAACAGGGTGATCCCATTTACCACTTTCTTTCGCTGCGTGCACAAGATCATCTAGTTCCTGACGGAAACTAACTTGCTGGCCAAGGGTTGAAGCTCCTCGCTCAAACGAAAGAGTACCCATAGCTACCTTCCATCCATTTCCTTCTCCACCAACGACAAGATCTTTATCGGTTACTGCATCATCGAAGAAAGTCTCATTAAATTCAGCTCCACCGGTTATTTGAATAATCGGCCTGATTGTAATTCCTTCTTGCTCCATAGGCGCCAACAAGTAGGACAGTCCTTTATGTTTTTGCGACCCTTTTTCAGTTCGTGCAACAACGAAAATCCAGTCTGCAAATTGCGCTAATGATGTCCAAATTTTTTGGCCGTTGATTACCCAACGCCCATCAACGATCTCTGCTTTTGTGCTCACATTTGATAAATCAGAACCGGCATCTGGTTCGCTGTATCCTTGACACCAAAGTTCTTCTCCAGCCAGAATCTTAGGAACAAACCGTTTCTGCTGCTCTGCGGAACCAAACGCCATTAATGTTGGGCCGAGTAACGTGACACCCATATTGGGAATCCTGCCAGGCGCTCTGGCTTCAACATAGGTTTTATGGAAAAGAACCTGTTCAACCAACGAACATTCACGACCCCCTATTAACTTCGGGAAATCAATACCCAGCCAACCCCCTCCAGCTAATTCTTTCTCCCATGCAATTTGCAGTTCAGGGTCAACATCTTCATGCCCTGTTAGGCCTTTGCCTTGGAGCGTTACGAATTCACCCTTCACATGATCACTTAGCCAAGTACGCACCTCATCTACGAACTCAATTTCCGATTTTGTGTACGTGAAATCCATTGTGATAAAAGTAGCTGCCTTTTAACAGATAAGGGAAGCTAACGAGATTTTCTCCTTTGAAGGTTTCGCTTTTCTGCCTGTTCTTGCAGTTCTTCCCTTAAACGTAAATACCGTGAGAGTTTATTTTGATCAAGGGTTCCGTCATTCACGGCATCAATCACAGCACATTCTGGCTCAGCTGTATGAGTGCAATCCTTAAACCGACAGCGCTGAGCTTCCGTTAAAATTTCTACGAATACCCGATCAAGCGCTTCTTCCGCGTCCCACAAACCAACTCCTCGTATACCTGGAGTATCTATAAGAATTCCTCCAGTTGGAATCGTCAGTAACTCCCGAGCAACCGTAGTATGGCGACCTTTCTTATCCCCAAGACGCACTTCAGAAGTTTCTTGAACTTCTTTTCCCATTAGTAAATTCACTAATGAGGACTTTCCAATACCTGACTCTCCCAAAAGTACTAAAGTCTGGCTAGGTGCTATAAAGTTCTGAATCTTTGCAATTCCGCTTCCGTCTATGACACTAGTTTCTATGGATCGTATTTCAGGAAAATCCTTGATTACTCTGCCCCATTCTTCAGGGATACCCAAGTCTTGTTTCGTAAGAAGAAGAATTGCTTCTGCTTGACTGTTTTCTGCCAAAATCAAAAACCTTTCTATTCTCGCTATGTTAATTGGGCGATCTGCTGATGAAATTATCCCTACGAGATCTATGTTGCTAACCATGACCTGCGCTTGTTCCAGCTCAGCAGGGTCGCGTCGCACAATAGATGAATATCGTGGCAATACTCTTTCTACGAGAAATCCCATATCAGGGTCTTCTCGGATTTCAACCCAGTCTCCTGTTGCTGGGGCTGTACTGACGGAAGTCCGCTGGCTATCAGAAAGAGCGCGAATGTCACCCATTTCGGTAACAACATCAACTTCTCCACGGTCTACGCGTCGAACTCTTCCCAGAAAACCGCTGCCTAAGTCAGGATTACAATTTTCTTGATAGTTGTCCCATCCCAATTGGTGAAGGTCGGTCATGATTACATTGCTGTGCTTAGTTTTTGTGGAGTTCTTCGTTGAGACCCTGCCAGCTAGAATCATCTCCTCGCATAAGTGCTTCGACTGCGCCAGTGACCGAATTTCGGCGGAATAGTAGATTATGTATCCCCGAGAGTAATTGCGCTTTGACAGTTTCACCATCAGGGGTTCGTACCAGAGTTCCCGCAGTCACGTAGAGTCCAGCCTCAACAACACAATTATTCCCTAAAGAAATTCCGATTCCTGCCTCTGCACCGATTAGACAATCCTCTCCAACTGAGATTACTTCTGAGCCGCCGCCGGAAAGAGTCCCCATTATTGAAGCGCCCCCTCCCACATCTGAGCCATTGCCAACCAGAACGCCTGCAGAGATTCTTCCTTCAATCATGGACGATCCAAGCGTTCCAGCATTAAAATTACAGAATCCTTCGTGCATGACCGTCGTTCCTTCAGATAAATGTGCGCCCAACCTAACTCTGTTTGCATCAGCGATTCTTACCCCTGAAGGAACAACGTAATCTGTCATCCGAGGAAATTTATCAAGGCCGTGTACGTGAACGTCTTTCTGGGCGGCTAATAGTTCAAGTCGTTGAGTTTCAAAATCTTCTGCTTTAAACGGCCCAAGATTGGTCCAAACGCAGTTAGTTAATTTACCGAAGATTCCAGATAGGTCAATCTCATGAGGTTTTACAAGCCGGGTTGAGAGCAGGTGGAGCCGAAGATACGTATCTATCGCATCTTCTGGCGCATCTGTCTGATTAGCAATAAAGCTAATAACTGCGATTTTTTTTCCACCGAGCACATCCTTGTTTACAACTGCTTTAGCAATCGCTGCAAAGACTGCCGCTGACGTTTCTTCAAAGTCTTCGTTTCTCTCAACGTCTTCTAGAACAGAAGCTAATTCTGACAAAACATGGGCTTCGACTTCGTAAGTTGCTGTTCCTCCGCTCCATCCAATTGCTTTTGCAAGTAACGCGCAGGTAAATGGTTCTGTTAGGCACTGAGGAGAAGGGTATAGAACATCAAGAATTTCCCCTCCCGGACTCTTTGTTGCAACTCCAACACCAAATGCAAATGGTTGAGTGTAATTTTCAATACTTGATTCGAGTGATTGTTGTTCTTTCTGGATTTGTTCAAGGGTTTGGATTTCTTCCATAGCAACGACGTTAGCCGGTAAATCCATCATCTGGACCGTTTGGGGTATCGTTATCTAGTGCAATTTAGAAGGTTCGGAGTGAAACAAGAGTATTTGCTGGGTTCAACCCCACCTGAACTTTTCTTTGTCTTGGGTGCAATTTCGCAATACTTAGGTGCTGCGCTCGCCTTTAGTCTTTTCGATGACTTAGGTGTTGGCATGGTGGCGGTCTTACGTGTCATTGGTGCAGCGATTATCCTTATCGTATTACGCCGCTCTTGGAATCGTTCCTTCAATGATTTGGATATGTACTGGACCGCTGCTTTTGGAATCGTTCTCGCAGCAATGAACCTTTGTTTCTATCTAGCGATAAATGAGTTACCACTCGGAAATGCCGTCGCAATAGAGTTTATTGGCCCTATAGCTGTTGCTACTGCAGGTCGCCGTTCCGGAAGAAATTTGAGTTCATTGCTCTTAGCGGCTTTAGGTGTTCTTTTATTAGCTGAAGTAACACCTGAAGGATCAATAGTTGGGTTTATATTCGCTTTGTCAGCTGGCATGTTGTGGGCGCTTTATATCATTCTCGGGAGCAAGGTTGCTAGGACTGGAGCGCACTTAGACGGACTTGGTATCGGAATGCTTATCGGCGGATTGGCGATCTCACCAGCTTCATTTGGTTCGTTTGGTCATTTCGTTGATTCTCCACTCTTGATATTGGTAGCTCTCTTAACAGGGTTTTTAGCGAACGTAATTCCTTACGGAATTGATCAAGTAGTGTTCCGAAAAATATCTAAATCTCGGTTTGCTTTCTTGCAATCATTGTTACCGGCAACTGCTATGTGCGTTGGCATAATAGCTTTACAACAACGACCATCAGTTGAAGAACTATTTGGGGTTGGTTTGATAATTTTCGCTATTGTTCTCCGAGGGCGCGAAAATGAAGGCTAATTGGATAGATCCAAAATCCTTCGAGCTTGTTTAGCTAATGCTTCATCAACCATTTGTCCATCAAAGACAATTGATGCTGAGCCTTGGGAAACGGCATTTTCATATACTGAGAGCAATTCTTTAGCTCGTGCCACTTCTTCTTCGCGAGGAGAGAATGATTCGTTGGCAAGAATTACTTGAGAAGGGTGTATACATAGTTTCCCGGAAAAACCCAATGATCTAGCTTGCATCGCTTCTTTTGTGAATCTTTCTGTATCGGAGAAATCTGCGACAATTTGATCTATAACTGGTATTCCGGCAAATCTCCCTAGCATTCCCATCTGTGATCTAGCGAAAAGAACCTCTTCATTACTAGCTGTCCGAATACCTCCCAAATCTGCGATGTAGTCCTCTGCGCCAAAATAAGTTGCGATCACTGAATTGCTCGACAGAATCTCTTGAGCAGACATTAGGCCTCTTACAGTTTCAATTCCCACTACGATACGGGAAGCAAACGAAGTAGTGGAAAGCATTTTTTCAGCTTTTCGTAATTCTTTTACGCTGCTGATTTTAGGGATAACTATTCCATTTAGATAAGGACTAGTTGCTTCTATATCAGATTCAAAAAATTCTGAGGAAACCGGATTAACCCTTGCGTAGAGAGAGAATTTCTCATCCTTAAAAGAAGTTCCAAATTTTTGAAGATTTTCTCTGGCGATTCCCTTTTCAGAATCTGGAACAGCGTCTTCAAGGTCAATTATTGCCGCGTCAGGTTGTATCTTCGAAAATTTCTGAAGGAGTTCTGCTTTATTTCCCGGAGCAAATAGCATGCTCCTTAATTTCTGCGTCATTGAAGTTCCTCTAGGTCTTTGAAACAGTCTAACGCTTCAGGATTTGCTAATGCCTCAGCGTTCCGAACTGTAGTTCCTTCAACAACAGCTTTGACCGCAAGTTCTGAAAGTTTCCCACTTCTCGTTCTCGGTAAATCTGGGACAGGGATTATGATGGCAGGCACATGTCTTGGCGATGCTTGATTGCGGAGTGCCGTCTTTATTTTCTCCTTAAGTGCAGCATCAAGTTCGTTCGTGCCTGACATGATTACGAATAGCACGATTCTGTTGTCCCCATCCCATTCTTGAGTTATTGCTACGCTTTCGTTTACTTCTTCTAAAGCGTCAACAACACTGTAAATTTCAGCCGTACCTATTCTCACACCTCCGGGATTTAAAGTTGCATCTGAGCGCCCATGGATGACTATCCCACCTGCTGGCGTCCACTCGGCAAAGTCTCCTTGATGCCACTTTCCTTCATATCGGTCAAAATATGCGGAAGAATATTTTTCTCCTGTTTCATCATTAAGAAATGCAAGCGGCATTGATGGGAATGGGCTAGAACACACGAGTTCACCCTGCTCACTGGGACCTAATTGTTTGCCCATTTCGTTAAGAATCTCAATGTTTACCCCTAACGCTGGTTTTTGAATTTCGCCTTGGTGTACTGACCCCGTTGGATCGCCTGCTACTAGGCACCCGCACAAGTCTGTTCCTCCGGACATCGATTGGAGATGCACGTCTTTTTTGATATCTCTGTATACGTAATCAAAACTTTCTCCGACAAGGGTCGAACCTGTTGAACAAATTGTTCGGATACTTGAAAGGTCATGTGTTTGCATTGGCGCTAATCCGGCTTTTGCACATGCGTCTATATATTTTGCGGAGATTCCTAGAAGAGTAACCGATTGTTGATCAGTTAAATCAAATAGGGATGCAGGACTCGGATGAAACGGAGAGCCATCGTAAAGAACAACCGTTGCCTCAGATGCCAATGCAGAAACTAGCCAATTCCACATCATCCATCCTGCGGTGGTGTAGTAGAAAACCCTATCTCTAGGTCGCACATCACATTGAAGTCCATGTTCAACTAAATGCTTTAAGAGAACGCCGCCAGTTCGGTGAACGATACATTTAGGCTTTCCGGTAGTTCCAGACGAATAAAGAACGTACCAAGGGTGATTGAAACTATGAGGGGGAAAGCTTATAGATTTAGGATTATAGGCCCTGATAAATTCTTGCCACACGAGTCGCGAGTCGCCCGCTAACGCATCATGTGCCACTTCTTTTTTTACCTGATAAGGAACTACGATGGTTTGTTGGAGAGTCGGTAGACCTGACTCAACTTTCTCAAGTTTCTCTAAACAAGAGAACCACTTCCCACCATAGAAATAACCGTCAGTAGCAAAAAGAACCTTTGGTTTTGCTTGAGTGAACCGATCTAGTAATCCGTTAACGCCAAAATCTGGTGAAGTTGAAGTAAAGACTGCACCAATACTTGCAGCTGCAATCATCACCGAAATTGTTTCTGGACGGTTGGGCAGCCATGCAGCGACACAGTCTCCTTTCCCCACCCCCAAATTTAAAAGAGCCTGTTGTAGTAAAGAGACCTGATCATTGAGTTCGGCCCAAGTTAATTTAAGTGTGTTTCCAAGTTCATCGACCCAGATGATTGCTTCAGTGTCGTCGTTTCTTTTGAGAAGATTCTCTGCGATGTTGAGAGTAGCATCAGGGAAAAACACCGATTCCTGAAGATTTTTTCCTCTGATAAGGCTTCGGTCACCCATTTCGCCGATTAATCCGAGATTGTTCCACGCATGACTCCAGAATTGATCCGGTGACTCGATGCTCCATTTGTGGATCGCATCATAGTCTGGGAGATCAACACCAAAAAGAGGTTCAGCTGTACCGGCGAAACCCATTAATCGAGATTCGTTTATCTTTCTTTCAGATGGTTCCCAAAGCTGGCTCACATGCCCATCATAGTCTCAGTGGGATGTTCATAGACAGGTAGGTTTAGAAGACAGATGGAGTGGAGCTGAGGGGAGTCGAACCCCTGGCCTCCTCGATGCGACCGAGGCGCTCTAGCCAGCTGAGCTACAGCCCCTAATGATTTTCTCTCTAAATTAGTCAGAGAACCTTTGTTAACAGAAAGTTGTTTAAAGGCTTTCTGTTCCCGTAGCAGCATAACTAAGGCTGGGAGCATCATACGCTTCGTAGTAGTTTTGCTTGGCTTGTTCTACTAACCGTTGATAATGGACCAGCGCTAGAACGTAGCCGAAAAGAAGTGTGTCAGAGAATAGTTGTAACGCAATGAAACTCCCACCTACGACGATTGCCAAAAGAAGTGTAAATGCAACTAGTCCAACTAGCGACAACAATACTTTTCTTCTCCGAATACGTGCTTGCTCACTTGTTATTTCCATGGGATTTATCCCCTTTTGTCTCATATCGAGTGGAGGCTCGATTAGTGAATGTCCTGGTTGATGTGAGTATCCCAAAGCGCTCTGAGATCCTCTAAGCGGTACTACTACAGCCCTTGTGTTTCTGCGGAAACGTAACCGGCCTGAGAACTGTCCTGTTGCCATTGATGGAGAAGCAATGCGATTACGTAACCAATAAACCCCTGCCCCTAACCATAAAACAGCTAACGCTACTAGCAGCACTACTCCACCAAATCCTTTCGGATGTACTACTAAAATTTTTGCACTATTTAGAGCATAATTGGTGGATAGTTCAAGGAATTTCTTGTGCTATCAAGCTTCAAAACAAATTGCTTATTCTAAGCCGGCGATAACTGTTCTCAAGTTCTTTTGTATGGTCCTGATTTCCCACCAGTTTTTTCCCATAACGCTAAGTCGGAGATAACCATTCCCTTATCAGCACTCTTGCACATGTCATAAATAGTTAATGCAGCAATTGAACATGCAGTTAGCGCCTCCATCTCTACGCCTGTTTGGCTGAGAGTGGTCGCTATAGCTTCAATGGAAACATTATTTTCATTAATATCAAAATTTATTTCTACGGTGTTCAGCATGAGTGGGTGACATAAAGGAATAAGTTCCGAGGTTTTTTTTGCCGCTTGAATCCCAGCGACTCGAGCAATAGCAAAAACATCGCCTTTCACTATGGTTCCCTGAGTTAACGATTTCAGAGTCTCTTCCGACATAGAAATCTGCGCCTTGGCAAGAGCTTTCCGCAACGTTGGTTCCTTAGGGCTAATATCTACCATTCTCGCCTCACCACGAGAATTGAGGTGAGTAAACTCTTGTTCCGTCATTTCACCCTCCGATTTGAGACATGGATTTACTTGGGCGTATAAAAACTGACTTCCCTATTTGATGTCCCGCCCATTTTTCCTTAACTCCATTCACAAATAGGTCAGAAATTTCATCATCATCTGCCCCATTCCGGAGAAGTTCTCTAACATCATAATCTTTCAAAGCAAATAGGCAATTACGGAACTTCCCATCTGCCGTTAATCGTATCCGGTCGCAAGAGTCACAGAATGCATCAGAAACCGTTCCGATAACCCCTACTTCACCAGCCCCATCTTCGTATCTCCATCGTGCTGCCGGAGAGTTACCTCTCTCAACGGGTATAAGGCCATGCGCTTCTGAAATAATTTCTAAGATTGCACTTAAAGGCATTACTCTTTTCTGATCCCATGCTTCATCAGCATCAAGTGGCATAAATTCAATAAATCTCACAACCACTCTTTCCCTACGACCGAATTCAACAAAATCTAATATTTCATCATCGTTGATTCCTTTCATCACAACCATGTTGATCTTCACAGGGTCAAATCCAACCTGATTTGCCGTTGAGATCCCTTCAAGAACTTGTTCAAGGTTGTCTCGTCTAGTTAATTCAGCGAATCGTTCTCTTTGTAGGGAATCAAGTGAAATATTGATTCTTTTAAGACCGGCTTCTTTCAATCTGTTTGCTGCCAAAGAAAGAGTCGCCCCGTTAGTCGTCATTGAAAGATCCACGTTCAACTTAGATAAGCGGGTTACAAGGTCACTGAGGTTTGCTCTGACTGTTGGTTCGCCTCCGGTGAGTCGGATGCTTTCTACCCCGAAACGTGTCACAAGAAGATTTGAAAGGCGTTCAATTTCTTCATACGTCAATAGTTCTTCACGCGGAGTCCATTCCAATCCATCTTCTGGCATGCAATATGAACATCGAAAATTACATCTGTCCGTAATCGAGATCCTAAGGTCTTTATGGACTCTTCCATATGTGTCTAAGAGTTGATGTTTCATATGGCTTTCATGGTAGCGCCAACAGATCAATCAAGGAAGAAGAATAGCAACGAAGAACCCTCTGAGACCCCTTCACCATCTGGAAGAACAACTAGAGCATTTGCTTCTGCCATCCCCGTCAACTGATGCGAACCCTGCCGCCGAGCTGAATACACCTTTGGCGGTATCTCATCTAACGATGCGACCGCTCGAACGAAATGGGTTTTCCCATCCTCTCTGCGCTTGAAATCTCCAACTGTTTCCCCCTTGAGAAACGTTGGGAATACTTGGACATGACCCATCATTTTTTTAAGGGCCGGTTTAGTTAGGAGTTCATAAGAAACCATTGAAGAAACAGGATTTCCCGGAAGGCCAAAAACTGGAATTTCATTTACGATTCCAAAGGCGAAGGGTTTTGCTGGCTTAATTGCGATCTGCATCCAACGCATATCCCCGATCCTACTTAACACAATTTTTACGAAATCGTAATCGCCCATACTTACTCCACCAGTGGTAATGATTGCGTCACAAGTTTCAGTAGCTTTTTGAATCGTTTCTTCAATAGCTGATTCGTCATCGGCGATCAGACCAAAATCTACGGCCTGGAAACCATCTCTTTCAAGAAGTGCTATGAGCGAAAAACGGTTGGAGTCTCGAATTTGACCGGGCTCTAGACTCTGTGAGCCTTCAATAAGTTCATCACCGGTAGAGAAAACAGCGACTTTTGGTTTCCGGAATGTTTCAATTTCGTAGATTCCTACGCTAGCGAGCAAACCTAGGTGTGCCGGATTGAGAAAAGTTTGTTCAGGGATAACAAGGTCACCAGGGAGAAGATCCTCACCAGATTTTCGAATATGATCCCCTGCTGAAACTGCTTTTGTAATGTTTACGTGATTCTCGTTTACACCTGGTTCTGACCATTCGACCATAACGACTGCGTCAGCTCCCTCTGGGATTGGTGCCCCTGTCATAATCTTTGAACACTTTTTTGCCTTAACGGATTGTTGTGGAGCGGTTCCGGCAGCGATTGACTCTAAAACAGTCAAAGATACTGGAGCGCTAGTACTGGCCCACTGTGTATCTGCAGCGATAACTGCGTATCCATCTACCGCGGTGTTATCAAAAGGAGGGATACTTTCCGAAGAAGTTATTGACTCTGCAGTAACTCTATTTCTGGCTTTGAGTAGGCTTACGCGCTCAATACCAAGCCTCTGTACAGTTTCAATGACATAATTTTGAGCTTCTTC
>Ga0315327_10000232_pt1 | contig 26835 bp, 26 predicted proteins | sample M110032315metaG_FD_203460 | JGI IMG/M metagenome (GOLD analysis project Ga0315327, IMG submission 203460) | Ammonia-oxidizing marine archaeal communities from Monterey Bay, California, United States - M1 100m 32315 | ecosystem: Environmental > Aquatic > Marine > Coastal | place: USA: California... | reverse complement strand
TGAAGTAGATACTAAAAATGAATTAAGTAAAAATATTTTAAAAAACATAAAGGATATATTAAATAATGCAGATGTTATATTATTTATGTTAGATGCTAGGTCAGGAATAATGCCATTTGACTATTCATGTGCAGATATTTTAAGAAAAATTAAATGTCCTGTTTTATTAATTGTCAATAAAGTGGAATCAGAAGCTCAAAAAAATCAAGCTTATGAGGCTACAAAATTAGGATATGGAGAACCTTTAATTCTTTCAGCTGAACATGGAATTGGCTTAGGTTCTTTAAAAGACAATCTATCAAAATTAATAAAAGTCAATGAAGTAAACCGAGAAGAAATTGAGGATGACACTTCTAAAATAAGGTTAGCTATAGTAGGAAGACCAAACAGTGGAAAATCAACTTTAACAAATACCTTATTAGGTAAGAATATTGTTTTAACTGGAGATAAACCTGGAGTAACTAGAGATTCTACAATGATAGATTTTATTTGGAAAAATCAAAAAATTAAACTTATAGATACTGCAGGAATGAGAAAAAAAAGTAAGGTAATAGATAAGATAGAAAAATTGTCAGTAGAATCTGCTATTGACTCAGTAAAATATGCTCAAATAGTAATATTAGTTCTAGATTGTAATGAAGCACTTTCTCGTCAGGATTTAGCTATAGCAAGTCATGTTATTGATGAAGGAAGAGTTTTAGTGATTGCTGCAAATAAGTGGGATGTAGTGATTAACCAAAATGAGGTGAGAACTGCATTAAGAAATAAGTTAAATAAGGCATTATCGCAATTAAGGGGAATACACTTAGTAGAAATTTCAGCACTTAATAAAAAAGGAATTAATAATTTAATGAAAGAAGCAATGTTTATATATAAAAAATGGAATATAAAAATCTATACTTCCCAATTAAATAAATGGCTAAATTTAGTTCAACAAAAAAATCCTCCACCTTTAAAATCAGGTAGAGTAATAAAAATTAAGTATTGTACGCAAACAAGTATAAGACCGCCTACTTTCACTTTTTTTACTAATTTATCTGGAGACTTTAGTGAATCATATTATAGATATCTCTTAAATAGTATGAGAGATGAATTTAATTTATATGGAGTGCCTTTAAGATTAATTTTTAAAAATAGCAAAAACCCTTATGTTTAAGATTCATAGCTTTCTTCTAATAAATTAATAAAAGAAGTAGCAGCATTTTTTGCAGTATTTATATTTTTAATGCTTTCACCCGGAAAGGCACTACTTCTAAGTTTGCTTATTATTGGTCCTGGATCATATGTAGAAGCTATTATATTAGTTTTTTTTATTTCTTTCTGCCAACTTTTAATTAATGATTCTATTGAAATACTACTTAAGGCATAAGTACTAAAATATGGTTCCTGATATATTTTTTGCTTACATATGAAAAAATAGGCTCTTCCATATTTCGAAAATCTTAGCAATGGATCAAATGATCTAATTAATTGCCAACTAGCTGTTATATTTATATTTATAATTTTACTGAAATCTTTAGGTAGAATATGGTTTATTGGACTTAATTTGGGATAAAATGAAGAACAATTAATTAGTATATCTAATTTTTTATATTTTTCAAAAACTTTTCCTCCTAATTTATCTATAGATCTACCATGATTAAGATCTAAAGGTATAATTAATGGCTTTAAAAATGAACTATCTATTATATCATTATAAAGGTTTTCTAATTTATCTATATTTTTTGCAACTAATATTAATTGTATGTTTTTAGAAATTAAATTATTGATTATAGCTTTACCTAATGTGCCAGTTGCTCCAACAATTAATGCTATACGTTTATCCTTATGGTTAGGCATCTTATTTATCATTGAGTAATGATAATTGATTACTTAAAGCTCCGTCATCTCTGTCTATTAGTTTAGTAGGATAATCTCCTGTAAAACAATGATCTGTGTATTGAGGCTTATTTTTATTTCTTTTTTTATGTCCCATAGATTGGTACAGTCCTTCTAATGAAAGAAAGTGCAAGCTATCAAGCTTTAATAGATTTTTAATTTCATTTACAGAATTTGAAGAGGCTATTAATTCATTTATACTTGGTGTATCTATACCATAAAAATCAGGAAATTTTATAGGAGGGCTGGAAATTCTCATATGAACTTCTGCCGCTCCAGCATTTCGCATCATTTCAACAATTTTTATAGCAGTAGTCCCTCTAACTATTGAATCATCAATCAAAACGATTTTTTTATTTTTAATAATTGATTTATTTGCGTTATGTTTTAACTTTATTCCTAATTGTCTAATGGTTTGCGTAGGTTCAATAAATGTTCTGCCTACATAGTGATTTCTTATTATACCTAAATTAAAAGGAATATTAGATGCTTCTGAGTATCCTAAAGCTGCAGGAACTCCAGAATCTGGAACAGGAATAACTAGATCTGCATTGGTATTAAGCTCTAATGCTAATTGTTGTCCCATTTTTTTTCTACATTCGTATACGTTCTTTCCATTCATAATGCTATCTGGACGTGCAAAATAGATGTATTCAAATATACAGGGTCTTGCTGCTACTTTATTAAAAGGCTTATAGGACTTTACTCCGTTTTTATCCATTACAACAATTTCACCATTATCAATATCTCTTACATATTTAGCTCCAATTATATCTAAAGCACATGTTTCAGAGGCTATAATTTTTGCTCCATTTAATTCTCCCATTACCAATGGTCTAATACCAAGAGGATCTTTGATAGCAATTAGTTTTTTATTTGTTAAAAGTCCAATACTATATGCACCTTCAAGCTCAAATAAAGCATCAATTATTTTTTTTATCATTGTTGCTTTTTTACTTTGCGCTATCAGGTGAAGAAGTGCTTCTGTATCTGTAGTTGACTGAAATATAGCTCCTTTTTTAACTAAATTCCTTCTCAATTCTATACCATTAGTCAGATTACCATTATGTGAGCAGGCAATCCCTCCTCCAATTAGGTCAGCAAATAAAGGTTGAATATTATTTAAAGAAGTATTTCCAGTAGTTGAGTATCTAACATGACCTAATGCAGAAGTACCTGGTAATTTTTTAATTACAGAGGCTTGAGTAAAATGATCTCCTACTAGTCCCAGATAAGGCTCATTATTAAAATTTTTTCCGTCAAAAGTTACTATACCTGCACTTTCCTGGCCTCTATGTTGAAGAGCATGTAAACCTAATGCAGTAAGTGCAGCAGCATCCGGGTGTCCAAAAACACCGAATACACCACATTCTTCTTTGAGTTTATTATTATACATAGATATTTACATTTTCTAATTGATTTGTTTATCTTTAATTTTTAAAATTTATTATACATTTACTATATTTAATTACTATCCCCCGTATCAATAGTTTCAATATTATTTAGTCTATCCATTTGTTCTCTTTCTGCTGGTGTATATGAGCTCTCATTTTCCATATTTGTATTTACTTTGGGTTCATCAAATAATTTATTTTTATCTATTAATTCATTTAAATTTAAGTCTTTGAAATCTATTGCTTTAATGTCTATAGCAAAAATTTCATTAGGCAAAATATTTTTTAAATATTTAATAGTTGAAATAATTATTGGGTAACTAGACGATTTATATAACCAGCTAGGTAAAGTCTTATTTAACCATATAGTCTGATTTCCTGCTATTATAATTATTATTATTAAGAGTAATGCTCTAATAAACCCAAATATCATTCCCATGATTTTATCTAATGGGCCTAATACTGAATTTTTAATATTATTAGAAATAAAATTGGATATTATTGTTAATATGATAATTAATAATAAGAATAAAATTCCAAAAGAAATTGCATCAGCTAGAATAGGAGTTGGAACAAACTTTAAGGTAATTATTTTGATGTCAGAATAATATTTAAATGCAAGCCAAGCAGCTAATAACCAATTTATAATTGAGAGGCTTTCTTTTATAAATCCTCTACTGTAGCCTATAACTAAAGAAATAATTACACATACAAATAATATTATATCTAGTACATTGATATTAATATTATTTATTTCCATTAAAATATTTTCTAATTAGTTTATAATTTACAATTACTTTATACTCTTTTCTTAATAATTATACGATTATTTTAGGAATATTTTTTCCCATATTACATATTATTTCATATGGTATAGTGTTATTTTCTCTAGCAAATTTTTCTAAACTTCTGTTAGGACCAAAAATTTCAACGATGTCACCTGTTTTTATTTCTCCATAATTAAATTTACTGATATCAATTACAGTTAGATCCATTGAAACTCTTCCTAATATATTTAACTTTTCCTTTCCTATATATACATTGCCTTTATTGGATAACAATCTAGCAAATCCATGAGAGTATCCTATTGATATGGTAGCTATTATACTTTCTTTTTTTAGTTTCAGTGTCTGTCCATATCCAATTGAAGTGTTTTTAGGAACTTTTTTAATTTGTATTATTTGTGTATAAAGCGATATAGTTTCTCTTAGTGGGTTCTGTTTATTACTAGCTAAAGGGCTAATTCCTAAAAATGCAGCACCAGGTCTAGTAATATTTAATAAATACTGTTTCCCTAGCCATATACCAGAAGAATTACATATACTAGACTTTATTGAATTTTTAGTAATTTTTGTAAGAGTGTTAGTTAATTTTTTAAATTTATTTAGCTGCCTTAAATTTAAGTTATTATTTTTATCTTCAGCACATGCTAGATGAGTCATAATAAATTTAATATTTAATTTAATAAAATAATTTTTATTTTTCATATCTGATATATCATTAGAAGAAACTCCTAATCTATTCATTCCAGTATCAATATGAATTATACATTTACTATTATATAAACCATTTTCTATCCATAATTTTATTTCTTCTAGGGAATTAAGTACTGGTATTAAATTATATTTTTTTATAATTTTAGTATTTAAAGGTTGTCCACAATTTAGGATATACAAATCTAAGTTTTTAAATTTGTTCCTTACCTCTATTCCTTCGGATATATTAGCGACAAAAAAACTTTTATACCCAAGTTCTATTAAAATTCTGGTAATTGGTATTACTCCTACACCATAAGCATTTGCCTTAATAACTGGGCAAATTTGTGCATTCTTACTTTTTTTTGAAATAATATTTGAGTTGTAGGATATATTTTTTTTATTTACTAAAGCTAAGTTTCCATTTTGAGATAAATATTTTTTATATTTTGTTCTTATTGTTAAATTTAGTTTATTAATTTCCATTATCTTTCCTATAGTCCTCAGCTAGGTCAGAAAACTTAGTTAATGATGGTTCAAAATGCAGCTTGATATTGCCAATTGGGCCATGACGTTGTTTTGCTATAATGACATCAGCAGTATTTTGAACTTTTTCAAGAGTTTCTTGCCATTCTAGATAACGATTATGAAATTTATCATCAGTCTCTGTACTATTTTTTCTAGGCTCTGCTCTTTCTTCATAATATGACTGTCTATAAACAAACATTACAACATCTGAATCTTGCTCTATAGTTCCTGATTCCCTCAAATCTGCAAGTTGAGGTCTTTTATCCTCTCTTTGTTCAACAGCCCTAGATAATTGGCTTAATGCTAAAACAGGAACATCTAATTCTTTTGCAATTGCTTTTAAACCTTGTGTGATTTCTGAAATTTCTTGTACTCTATTATTAGTATTATTTATTGCATTCATAAGTTGTAAATAGTCTACTACTATAAGTTTTAAACCATGAATTCTTTTTATTCTTCTAGCTCTGGTTCTTAATTGAGGAATAGATAAAGCAGGAGTTTCATCTATAAATAATTTTCTTTCCTGGATATTCTGGCTGGCTCTAACCAAATTAATAAACTCATCATTATTCAATTGTCCTCTTCTAATTTTTTCTGATGATATTTTAGCCTCTTCTGCCAAAATTCTGTTTGTCAGCTGAATGCTTGACATTTCAAGAGAACAAAAAAGAATTGCGTCATCATTCTCATTTTTATATTTTTTTGCTGCTTGGAATGCTATATTTGTTGCTAAAGCAGTTTTACCCATACTAGGCCTTCCAGCTATTATTATTAAATCAGATTTATGTAGTCCTCCTAAAAGTTCATCTATAGCTTTTAAACCTGTAGAAATGCCTGATAATTTGCCATCTCTATTATGTGCAGACTCTGCACTTGAAATTGTTTCGGCAATTGATTCTGAAAAAGATAAAGGGCCTTTATTAACCTCCCCAGTTTCAGCAAGGGTAAATAATTTACTTTCTGCCATTTCAATTTGTGAATTAGCACTTTCATCTATATTTGGGTTAGCTGCCTCTGTTACTATCTCCTGGGCTAATCTTATTAAATTTCTTCTTAAAGAAAGGTCATAGATTAGTTGTGCATAATGGTCAGTACTAGAGGCAATATCTGAAGACTCAGTTAATTTAACTAGATGGTTACTTCCATCTATTTCAACAAGAGCTGGATCTTTTTCAAAGTATTGACCAAGTGTAATAGAATCAGCAATTTGTCCATTATTGATTAATTTTTGCACTGCTTCATATATTCTTCCGTGCACAGGCACAAAAAAATGTTCACTTTTGAGTGGCAGATCAAATGTTATTCTATTATAGACTTCGTTATCTACTAATATTGACCCTAGAAGAGCTTCTTCCGCTTCAATTGAATGAGGCAAAGAATTTGAATTTATATCTAAATCTTTACTATTATTATTTTGAATATCTTGAATATTATTAAGCATAATTATTCATATCATAAAATAATATAACTATTAAATCTGAATAACGTTAATTACCTTAATAACGTTAATAAGTTCATAAAAAACGAATAGTCAAATGTATTATGGTTTATTATTCTTCAGAGTTGTCCGATTCTTTATGGACTTCATTAATTTCTATTTTATCTTGTTCATTTAATTCTTCTTTCTCTGAAGAACCAGCTGTTTCAATATTTTCCTTATCATTACCTAGCTTTTCTACTTCATCAGCTATAAAAGTTAATTCATCTAAAGTCCTTGCAATATTAACCGTAATATTGATTATATATTCTGGATGAATTACTACCCTAACTTCATGTTGTCCTACAGTTTTTATTACAGACTTTAAAATTATCTGTTTTTTCTCAATTTTATAACCTTGATTATTTAATTCATCTGAAATATCTCTAGTACTTACCGAACCATATAATTGGCCTGAATCACTTGCTTGTTTTATGATATTAATACTTACATCATTCATTGTGTTGGCAACTTTTTCAGCAGCTATAATTTTATCTTTATTTATTTTTTCATATTTATTTTTTTCTTTTTCATAAATTGAAAGGTTCTCTTTATTAGCTCGAAGAGCTTTATTTTGCGGAAGTAAATAGTTTCTCGCAAAGCCATCCTTTACTTTTACGACATCACCTAATTTTCCAATTTTTTCAATTCTTTCTAAAAGAATAACTTCCATCATTTATCTCCTACCTAATAGTAATTTTTGTAAGACTTTATACTAAATATGTATCTAATCAATATCTCTGTTAATTTTTTTTATTTTTAGCCTTCTAAAATCATATAAATGTTCTAATACTCCAATTGCAGTAATTATAGGTGTAATTATGGGTATTAAAAATATTATAGTGTAAAATGTATAAATTAAAAACTCGCTTGTCTTCTTTTTTTTTAAAAATACATGTATAACACCTATACCTTGTATAGTTATTGGTATAGCATAAATTAATGCTAGAGACCTAAACCAAGTACTATTTTCTGCGTTTAAGATTGAAGAAGGTATTAAAAAAAATATAAACAAACCTATTAGCCATTTAGGTAAATGTATATTAATTATTTTATCAGAAAAATTTTCAACATTTTTAAAATATTTTGTTAAAATTATTCTCGCAAATATAAGATTAAGTATCAAAATTATATTCCAAGAAAATATTACTATTGAAGGAGCTAAATCTATAATTGATTGATCGATAGTAATATTATTATTAATTTTATTAAAGGTTGTTGCTAGATTTTTTGTAATATCACTGATCTTATCTTGAAATATAAAACTGAATATTAAATATAATATTGAGTTTACTAAAGTTAGTTTAGATATAAAATTCAGGTAATTGAATGTAATTCTTCTTTTTTCAAAAAGGATTAAAGTTACTGGCAATATATTTGTAATAAAAAACATCAAACCTACATTAAATGAAGTAAGTGAAGACATAATAAAAATAGTAATTAGAGTACAAACGATTATGCCTGTAAGTCCATAATAAAACGTTGCAATAAATATTGGCAAAGAAGAAAAATAAGAAAATATAATTAAATAAATCCCAATATATTTAAACCCAATAGCAAATATACATGATATTATACTTGCAATTAAAGAATTTAAAATAGCCTTTAACGGCATAAAATAATCCTATATATAACTATCTTTGTAGATAAGGAATTAAAGCTAGAATTCTAGCTCTTTTTATTGCTTGTGATAGTTTTCTTTGTTTGGGCGCAGATACAGCGCTAATTCGTGCAGGAATAATTTTACCTCTTTCAGATACAAATTTACTTAAAGTCTTGGTATCTCTAAAATCTATAGCTATTGCCTCTGGCCCACTAAAAGGACATGTTTTTTTTCTTCTAAAAAAAGGTTTGGATCCTGCTGAATCATTATCTTCAAATTTTTTATTATCTTTTTTCAAAATAATACTCCTAAATTTCTTTACTATATTTTTAACCTAAATTAATTTTCTACATTTTTTTTAGCTATGATAGATGGTTCTGTATTTATATTTTCTGTTTTGAGTGATAAATACCTAATTATATTTTCATCTATTCTCATGTTTCTTTCTAATTCTTGTATAGCATCTCCGCTACCATCAATTTTGAGCACCATATAGTGTCCTTTTTTATTTTTGTCAATTTTATAGGCTAGATTTCTCAATCCCCATGATTCAGTACCTACTATGCTTGCATTATATTTTTCTAGTATTTCTTTAAAGTTATTAACAGTATTTTGTAAATCTTTCTCTCCTAGCTCTTGACGGGCTATAAATATACTTTCATAAAATGCCATTTTATATCTTTCTTAATCAAATTTAATCTATATGGAGAGTCTACCTAACCTAAAATTACTTTTTAGGCAAGCTTTCTTATTAATAAGTTATAAAAAAGTATTAAGATCACAAAAATTAGTATAAAAGCAATAATATAAATTAATAAAATTTTAAGGGTTTTAGTTTTGACAATTGCATTTATTTTTCCTGGTCAAGGGTCTCAGAAAGTTGGAATGGGCAAAGAATTATATGACTCATTCCCTGTAGCCAAAGAGGTATTTCAAGAAGTTGATGATGCTTTATCACAAAATTTATCAAAAGTTATCTTTGAAGGTGATGAAGATATATTAAAATTAACAATTAATACTCAACCTGCCCTAATGGCAGTTTCTTTTGCAATAGTTAAAGTTTTAGAAGAAATGAGTGAAAAAAAATTAGCTGATATAGGTAAATTTATTGCTGGTCATTCATTAGGTGAGTACTCAGCATTAGTTAGTGCCAGGTCTTTAAAATTAGGAGATACAGCGAAGATATTGAGATTAAGAGGTGAATTTATGCAGAGCGCTGTACCATTGAATGTAGGTGCTATGGCAGCCCTAATTGGAGTAGATGTAAATATTATAGAAAAAATCAGATCAGATTATGTAAATGAAGATGAGATTATTGATATAGGCAATGATAATTCGCCGGGACAGTTGGTTATTTCTGGTCATAATTCTGCCATTGATAAAGTTATTTCTGATCATAAAACTTTGGGTATTAAGAGAGCAATTAAATTACCTGTAAGCGCTCCTTTTCATTGCAGTTTGATGAAGAAAGCAGCAGAAAATATGAAGCAACTTATTTATGATTTAGAAATATTGAGTCCACAATTGATTTTAATTAATAATGTTGATGCAGCTCCTACTACAGAACCAATAAAAATTAAAAACAGTCTTATTACGCAAATCACTACAACTGTTAGGTGGAGAGAGAGTATTCAAAATATGTGTGATTTAGGAGTAGAAAATTTTATAGAATTAGGATCAGGGAATGTTCTATCTGGTTTAGTTAAGAGAACTAACAAAAATGTAAATTCTAATTCAATTCAAAATATTGTTAACATTGAAAATTTTATTAATACTCTTGAGAGTTAGATGAATTTAATATATATAAAATTTAATGTTCAATTTAAAAAATAAAACGGCACTGGTTACTGGTGGTTCAGGAGGAATAGGTGAAGCTATAGCTTCAGCCCTGCATAATCAGGGTGCTAAGGTCTGTATTACAGGGACTAATGAGGCTAAATTAAATCAAATTAACAAAAAATCTGCAATGTCTTACAGTCAAATAGTTTGTAATTTAAATAAAAGAGAAGACATCAAAAACTTATTAAGTAAAGTTGAAAAGAAAATTGGAAATATAGATATTTTAATAAATAATGCTGGTATAACGCGGGACCAGTTAACTATGCGTATGTCAGACGATATTTGGGACGAAGTACTTGAAACTAATTTATATGCGTCATTTTATTTATCTAAGTCTGTTGTGCGTAACATGATGAAGAAAAAATTTGGAAGAATCATTCAAATAAGTTCTGTTGTAGGTTTTACAGGAAACCCTGGACAGGCTAATTATGTTGCCTCAAAAGCAGCATTAGTAGGTATGACTAAATCTTTAGCCTTAGAAGTAGCTAGTAGAAATATAACAGTAAATTGTATAGCTCCAGGATTTATTAAAACCTCTATGACTGATGTATTAAATGATGATCAAAAAAATAAATTATTAGAAAAAATACCATCTCAAAGGTTTGGTGCTCCTGAAGATATTGCAGCTGCAGCAGTTTATTTGGCCTCTGAAGAGGCTTCTTATATAAATGGAACTACTATACATTTAAATGGCGGTTTGGCTATGATTTAATATTAGCATAGATTTTTTTATTTTTTTTCATTTTTATTGTATTAAAAATAAAAAAATACTTGAATATATATAAATAATTTGTGAGAAACATAAATAATTATAGTTTCATAAACTTTAAATAAGGAATAAAATATATGAGTGACATTTCTGAAAGAGTAATTAGTATCGTAATGGAGCATCTAGGTGTTGAAAAAGATAAGATAACTGAAAATTCTAGCTTTATAGATGATTTAGGGGCTGATAGCTTAGATACAGTTGAACTAGTTATGGCATTTGAAGAAGAATTTAGCATAGAAATTCCTGATGATGCTGCGGAAACTATTACTACTGTTAAGGATGCTATAAGTTTTATTGAGAGTCAAAATTCTTAATTTTCCAATAATTTTAGGAGATTTATCCTTATGAGAAGAGTTGTTGCTACTGGATTGGGACTAGTTACTCCTCTTGCAGGAACAGTAAATAAATCATGGGATAAACTTATAAATTCAGAATCTGGTATAGGAAGAATAGAATCTTTTGATGTTGAAGATTTACCGGCCAAAATAGCTGGTCATGTTCCTGGTGCAGAACAAGAGGATGGTTTTGATCCTAACAGATGCTTAGAGATAAAAGAGCAAAGAAAAGTAGATAGATTCATATTATTTGCTATAGATGCAGCTGATCAAGCTATAAAAGATAGTAAATGGGAGACTAAAAGTGAAGAGGATTCATTTAGATCTGGAGTACTTATAGGATCTGGAATTGGAGGATTATCTACCATCGAACAAGCTACATTAGTTTTGAAAGAAAAAGGACCTAGAAGATTAAGTCCATTTTTTATTCCATCATGCCTTATTAACTTAGCTTCCGGACAAGTATCAATAAAAAATAATTTTAAAGGCCCGAATTTATCAGTTGTTTCCGCATGTTCTACAGGAGCTCATGCAATTGGAGATGCTACACGCTTAATTAGAGCAAATGAAGCAGATATTATGGTTGCTGGAGGTTCTGAGGCTGCAATTACCCGTTTAGGTATTGGAGGATTTGCTGCAGCTAGGGCTTTGTCTACTAGTTACAATGATAAACCTACTGCAGCCTCAAGGCCTTGGGATGAAGGAAGAGATGGCTTTGTAATGGGTGAAGGTGCAGGCTGTGTTGTATTAGAAGAATATCAGCATGCAAAGGCTAGAGGAGCAAAAATTTATGCTGAAGTATTGGGTTATGGATTATCTGCTGATGCATATCATATAACTGCTCCAGCTGAAGACGGTGACGGTGGATATAGGGCTATGCAGGCTGCAATTATTAATGGTGGTTTAGATATAAATGAAATAAATTATATTAATGCTCATGGAACTTCTACGCCATTAGGGGACGAAATAGAGTTAGGTGCAGTAAAAAAATTATTTGAAGACAATATTAGTAATATGTCTATTAGTTCAACTAAATCTTCTGTTGGTCACATGCTTGGTGCTGCAGGTGCAGTAGAAGCAATATTTTCAATATTAAGTGTTTGCAATGATTTAATTCCCCCTACTTTAAATTTAGAAAACCCTTGTGATAGCGCTGAAGGACTGGATTTAGTACCTTTAAAGGCAAAAGAAAAAATGGTTAATATGGCCCTTTCAAACTCTTTTGGTTTTGGAGGAACGAATGCATCTTTAATTGTAGGTAAGGTTAAATAGATAAATTTATATTTTTAATAAAATTAAATATAAAATCCTTTTTTTTATCTTTTTATTTATTATTAGTTTTTTTATAAAAATAATTTATTATTACCCTGATAAAATAGGAAACTTAGATCAAGATATAACTGTCGAAATACCTAAATTAAGTTCATTGTATAAGATAGTATCAATATTAGAAAATAAAAATGTTATAAATAATAAATATAATTTCATATTTTATTCATTATTATCTGGAAAGTCCAAGTTATTAAAGGCAGGTGAATATTATTTTTCTAAAAACTCTACAAATAAAGTTGTTTTAACAAAACTTTATAAGAATGAAGTAAAATTATATAAATTTTTAATTCCAGAATGTTATTCAAATAAACAAGTTTATTTTGAGCTTTTAAAATACTTTCCATTATTAGAAGGTTTTGAAAAATTTTCTGAGGGTGATTTCTTTCCTAGTACATACTATTTTTCTAGAGATACTAGGCCATTAGACCTTCTAAATATGATATACAAAAATGCAGATGATCAATTTACTAGCCTTTACGAAAATAATAAAGAAAATATTTCTCATATTTTAAAAAATCAAAAAGAAGTTCTTATTTTGTCTTCAATAGTTGAAGCTGAGGCCAAATTAGATCAAGAAAAAAAAAGGATAGCAGCCGTATTTTTAAATAGATTAAAAATAGGAATGAAGTTACAATCAGACCCTACTGTTATATACGGTATAAATCAAACAGTATCTTTAGAAGATTATCTAAATAAAGATGATTTATTAATAGATCATGAATGGAATACCTACAGATATTATGGTTTGCCACCTACTCCAATTTGTAATGTAGGAATAGATGCTTTTAATGCAGTTTTAAATCCTGAAAAAAATAATTATTTATACTTTGTTGCTGATGGAAAAGGAGGTCATATTTTTTCAGAAACTTATAAAGAACATATAAATAATATCAAAAAGATATATAAAAAATAAAATTGTTTAATTATAATTTTCTATTTATAATAGAATGTACATGAGTGTTTTAAATAAAAATAAAGGCGTTATGTTAGTTTTATCTTCTCCTTCTGGAGCAGGTAAAAGTTCTATTTGTAAAGCTTTGTTGGATTTAGATAAAGATTTGTTTTTATCGGTTTCTACTACTACTAGAAAAAAAAGACCAAACGAAGTGTCTGGAAAAGATTATAATTTTGTTTCTATAGTTGAATTTAAAAACCAGCTCAAAAATAATAATTTTTTAGAGTATGCCAAAGTATTTGATAATTTTTATGGTACCGACAAATCTATGGTAGAAAATAAAATTAATCAAGGTAAAGATTTGCTGTTTGATATTGATTGGCAGGGGGCACAACAGTTAAGAGAGAAAATGAGGGAAGATATCGTTTCTGTATTTATATTACCTCCTTCTAAAAAAGAGCTTGAAAGAAGGTTAAAGGAGAGGGATCAAGATTCAGACGATGTTGTAAGAAAAAGAATGGATGGAGCATCTTCTGAGATTACTCATTGGGCAGAGTACGATTACGTAATAATTAATGAAAACTTAAATCAAAGTGTTAAAACTGTATTAGGTATATTAAAGTCTGAGAGGATGAAGAGGATAAGACAAATAGGATTAGGAGAATTTATTAGATCTATTAATCTTGATAATTAGATATGATATGGGTTAGTCTTTCATATTGATTTAAATTTAATTCCTCGGGCCTTTTGCTAGGGTCTATACCTAATAAATTACAAATTTTTATTGGATCTCCAAATTTAGTTAAAGTAGATTTGATTTGTTTCCTTCTTTGGTTAAATAATGTTTTAGTAATTTCTTCTAATATGTCTTTGTTTAATAGTTTATTTATAGTTTTTGGTTTTATTTGGACTACAGATGAGTCTATTTTTGGTTTTGGTGTAAAAGCTGAAGATGGAATATTCATTACTATTCTAGAATCAGTCATTATGCCTAGTAATATAGCAAGTCTGCCGTATTTCTTTGATCCTGGCTTGGCTACAATTCTTTCAGCAACTTCTTTTTGAAACATGAGAGTCATTTTATTTATCTTATTAGGTAACGGTATCCAATTTAAAAGTAGTTTGGTAGCAATAGAATAAGGTAAGTTAGCAATTATTTCTGCTTGATCAACATTATATTTTTTAAATATTAAACTTAAATTTATTTTAAGCGCATCCTTATTTTCTATTATTATTCTATTTTTAGAAACTTTATTTAGTATTCTTAACACTTCTATAAATCTTTTATCTTTTTCAATAATTATTATTTTTTGCGCACCATTTAATAATATTGATCTTGTTAAAGAGCCTGGACCTGCACCTATTTCAATAACTGTACTATTTTTAATAGTATTACTTAATTTTGCTATTTTATTAGTAAGGTTTAAATCTAATATGAAGTTTTGGCTAAGTTTCTTTTTTGCAAATAAATTGTATTCTTTTATAGTAGCAGATATGCTTGGAAGTTCATTAATAGAATCTGCAATATCTTTATTCATAAAATTATATTCTTATGTCAATAAGAGCTTTTCTATTTAAGTCTAAAAGATATCTATCTTTAAGTATTCTCGTAGACCTACTTCTAATATCACTTTTAATCATTTCTTTTAATGCAAATTCTTGTTTTAATTTTTTATCATCTTCACAAATCATAGTAACATATATGCCATCATTAGCCATAATTGGCTTGCTCGGCTGGTTTAAATTTAAATTTTTAATTTCATCAATAAAATATTGTGGTAAATTATTGAGTAATATCTTTCCTAGCCTTTTACCTTTTTTATTTCCATAAACTTTAGAAATTTCCATCATTTCATCACAGGATTTTAAATCAACAGTATTTTTTATAATATCATTTAGTATAAGGTTTTCCTTATTTTTATTAATTGGCAGATCAAAACTAATAAATGAAATATCTGTAACAGTATTAGAAAGTTCAGGAATTTTAAATGTTCTTTTACCATCAATTTTAATAATTGAAACACCTGTGTTAGAAACTATAAGGTCTGAAACATCATTTTCTTTTAAATTTTCTATATTTAAAAAAATATCTTTATTTATTTTATTTTTTAACTTCCATTTGCTATTTTTATATGTGCCAGTTCCATTTTCTTGTATTCTTTTTGCAATAGCATCATAGTTATTTTCTTCTACAATTTTTTTTCTAATTTGTTTAGCAATTAAGAGTAAATCATCTTTTTTAGATAAATCTGTAAAATTAAAAGATATTTCTGAGTATTTATATTCCATTTTTCCATTATTTGATAATAAATTATTATATTCATTATTAACTTCATTATTAGTTATAATAACTTTTGGTCTAATAATATTTTGTAATAATTTCTGCATTAATAAGTTAGCTTTCAATCTAATTGGTAGAGCTGATTTCGGGACACCATTATTAAATAAAGTTTCAATTAATTGGTTTTCATTCATATTATTTTGTTGTTCTATAAATTTAATATTATTTTTAATTTCTTGATCAGTGACTCTTATCCCTAATCTTTTAGCTTCTTGATGTTGAAGTCTTTCACTAATCAATGATTGAAGTACTTGACCAGTTAGGTTTTTCCTTGTTTCTAAATTATTTGGTAAATTTGATGAAATGATTATCAAGCGCATTCTAGAGTCTAGGTCCATCATTGTAATAGGCTCATCATTCACTATAGCTGCAATACTTAATAAATTATTTGATCCTGTATAATCTTGAGACAAAATTTCTTTTAAACATAAATTAAATATAAAGAATATTGCTATAACAATTTTAAAAAACATTTAAATTTTCCATTTTATCAACTAAAAACCAACTAAATTAAAACTTATAGAATATTCGGTTGTATCAGGAATATCAATTAAATTTTGATGGTTTCTAGATGCTTCTAATTTTACAATTATACATTCATTTTTAAATTCTATGAAGCCTGAACTATTGATCGCATTTCCCCAGTTGCTAGACCTAAGATCTCTATTTTGACTAATACTACTTCTCCAATTTTCAGAAATATTCCAATTTAATGATACATTCGCTTGTTCAGATAACATTGTTTGAGTTGCCACAGGGTCATCTCTAATCATAGTATAATCTATAATAGCTGTAATTGGATCAGTTTTAATTTTCATATTTAACGTATCTCTTTGTGACCTAAAGTTTAAGCCGTTTCTTCTAAAATGGTATCCTAAGTATACTGACTCTTCATATTCGTAAATTAAGTTACCAACTACGTTAGATAGTTTTTTATTTAAGCCTGTTCCAGAAATAAATTCACTTTGAGGATTAATTGGAGTCCATGATCGTCCTATTATACCCTTAAAATCTCCAAATTCATCTGAATTAATATTGTATTTCATACCTAAATTGATTCTACTTCCTTCTTCTACTCTATCCAGTCCAGCGAACCTATTTGAAGAAAATAAATTATGATCACTTAGTTCTAAATCTATACTATCCAAATTGTGAATTGAATCTGGGTTACCTCCTTTAGGAGCTATAAGACCTTGAATGATAGGCTCAATAAGAATGTAATTGCTTTTATGGCGACTTATAACCGGGAAACTTAGCATTGTTTCAAATTTAGGAATGGCTCTAAAGGTATTATGAGTTCCTAATTTTCCTATAACTTTTGAATTATCCGTCTTCTTATTTCTATATATATCTGCACGACCGTAAAGTGATGATTTAAGAACAAAACCTGTTTTACTTATTTTATTCTTACTAAAAGATGATTTTATAGATAATTTTTGTGCATTAGAAGCATTAGATTTTGCTATTATACTACTATCTATAGTAATTTTTCTTAAAATTCCATTATCATATTTTTTATAAAATAATATTTTTGATTTAGGTAAAATAAGTGGAACATTTCTATTACTTTTAAATGCATTTAAAGGTTGGAAATACATTCCTTCAATTTTAGTATAAAAATCTTTATTACTTCCTGATAGATAGATTCGTTGGGTAAGATTATTATTACTATTATTACCTATTTTATATCTTTGCATATACGAAAAGTCACTGGCTCTAGTTGCATTTATTCCTATTATCCAGTTTTTATCAATTCGTTCAGCAACTTTTAAGTCCACATGCCCTCTAAATTTATTAGTTTCTTTACCGTCTATGTTTGTGTGACTTCCTCTAGTAAAACTAGTTTTTATTTCGCTAGATCCTTTTGATCTAAGAGATCTATAATGTGTTTCAATAATTGGGCCTTCATCACTTGTCATTGTAGGAGTAAGTGTTAGATCTTTGTGCTCAGATAAAGAAAAATAATAAGGTTGCGAATAACTTAATCCAAAAATTGAATTATTATTAAATTTTGGACTTAGTAATCCAGAAGATATTTTTTTTGTTGGATCTGCATGGCTAATATAAGGAATATATAATATTGGTAACCCATATACATCTAGTAGTACATTTTTATATACAATTATACCCTCTTCAACATTTCTTTTTGATTTTAAAGCTCTCAATTGCCATATTGGTGGTTTATTTTCATCTTCTTCACAAAGTTTACATCTTGTATATCTAACTTTTTCAAGCCTATCTCCATTTTCATCATCTCTTATTATTATACTTGCTGATAATGATGAACCATCGCTTAATAGTGAATTAAAATTTTTAATTACTCCTTTTTTTAAATCGCCTTGAAGCTCCATCTTATTGGAAAAGAAAATATTATTATTTTGATCATTTAAACTAACATTTCCTTCTGCTAATATATAATCTTTATCTATATCATATGTTAATTTATCTGCTTTTAAAACTTGAATACCATTTATAACTTCAACGTCGCCATCAGCCGAAATTAAGGATATTTCCTCATGAAATTTAATAGAATTTGCAGTTAAAAAACTATTTTTAGTTTCAATTTTTTCTGCTAAAGAATAGTTAGTAAAAATAATTTGTATTACACATAGCAAAATTAATTTTATTAGATTATATTTTAAGGTCAATTTTAATCTACCCATCTTCTAAATAAAGCAATATACTCGTACTTAAAAATATTGGAACAAAAGCAGGAATCCATGCAGCTAGTATTGCAGATGCCTGAGATCCCTGGCCTAAAGCAGCAATAACATCATTTAAGAAAAAGATAACAAATGCTAAAATTATAGCAATAAATAATCTCTTTCCAATTCCGTGTCTGCCAATAGGCTTTACAGAAAAAATTGCTCCTAAAAGAACCATTCCTATCAAGTATATAGGAGTAGATAACATTTTATTATAGTGAATAATATGCTTCCTAGAGTTAAAGCCTGCTTTTTCAATTATTTCGATAAATTTTAATGTCTCCCAAAATGAGATAGTTTCAGGTTTAGCAAAACTTTCCTTTATCTGCGAGCTAGTAAGTTTAGTGGGAAGTTGTAATTCTATAAATTCTGAAGTTTCTAGGTCTTTATTAGTTTTAATACCTCTATCAATTTTCCAATATCCTTTCTCTAATTTAGTTGTTTCTCCATCTATTCTTTCAAAAAACTTATTATCTTTAGTATATCTAAAAATAATAACATTATTTAATGACATATTTTGTGGCTCAATTTTATCTGCGTGTATTATAGAAGTTTTATCTCCTTCCTTCTGATATAACCAAAAGCCTCCTCCTGATAATTGAAGGTTATTATTATATTTATTAAGATATTCACCTTCTAACTGTGATAATTTTGTTTGGGTAACGGCTGTAATTGAACTAAATACGGTAATACTAAATATTCCAATTACAAAGGCCAGTAGCAAATGAGGTAAACAACAATACCAAATATTTAAGCCAGATGATCTAGCTATAATTAACTCAGAATTTTTAGAAAGTCTTATTAATGACATCATTGAGCCAAAATAAAAAGAGTATGGCAATAGGTTTTGAATATTTATTGGAATTTTATATAAAGTCATTTTAAGGCAAAGATAAAATGATTCATCTATTAGATTGGAGATTTGCTTATTATATTCTACTAGCTCACTTAAAGAAACTACAAAACTTAATATAACTAATATAGTTATAAAATATGAAAATGCATGCCTTGCAAAATATATCATTAATGGAGAGAGTATAAAATTCATTAAAATATCCTGTATTTAAATGATAGTTTTTCTTTAAATTTTTCTGCTTTATTTGAAATAAAAAATAATATTATAAGAAAAAAGATTAAGATTGAAATGTAAATTAATAATATCATACTAGGATATTTAATAATTATTTGAGGAGATATGACAATATAAATTTGCATAGCTAAAGCTGAAGAAATTGGATAAAAAAGTTTCTTTGTGGAAGTTTTTCTATCAAATTTCCCCACTATAGTTGTCATGGCTCCAATAAGAACCATTATGACTACTATTATCGGAGTTATAATTCTTTTATGAGCTTCAGCTAAAAATTCTTTTTTATAAAGTTCATCTATATCAATATCTGGATCCACTAATTCATGAAACTTTCTTTCGCTTGCTTCTCTAAACCTTAAAGTATTATCACTATTATAACTTTTTATATTCAGTGTATATTGATCAAAATATAAGATTGAAATATTTTGATTTTGATCTATTTCTTGCCTATTTCCATTTATTAATAAAAATCTAACTCCTTTTGGCGTAGATACAATTTTACCTTGTTCCGCATTAATACTGATTTTTTTATTTTTATCCCTAGCATCATGAATTAGTATGCCCTGTAAATTTCCTATTTTATCTCTATCTTTAATAAAAATGGTCAGGCCATTAATTGGAGAGGAAAATACTTTTTCTTGAAATAATGTAGATATATAATTGTTTCTTATTTCATATTGTAAGTTTTTGAATTTATTATATGCATAAGGTGAGCCAAAATTTTCTAAGGAAATAGTAATTATACCTAAACTAATTCCAAATATTAAAGCAGGAAATATTATTTTAAAATTATTAATTCCTGCAGATTTCATAGAAATTAATTCTGAGTCATTATTTAATCTCATATAAGTAATTAAGGCAGCTAGAAAGCCTATAAATGGAATAATAGTTACTAACAATTTAGGAATGATTAAAATAGTTAGATTAATAAATATATGGATAGGTAAACCTTTTATGACAATTAGGTCTATAAATCTTAGTGACTGAGTTAACCATGCAATTCCAGTCATAGTAATCATTATTAATAAAAATGGGCCAAATAATTGTTTAAATATATATAAAATAAATAAATTCAATTTTTTTTATCCATAAATATTTTATTCGATTAATTAAAAAAATATGTTAGTTCTACAATTAATATATATTAATTTTTATCTTTAATAAAAATATTTTGTAATTTGTTTATAAGAATAATTAATACATTTGAAAGGAAATTAAATGACATTTAAAGTATCTTTTAACTCTCAGTTTAAATCCAATATAGATTTAATATTAATTATTTTAGATGAATCTTTAAAATTGAAAGGCAATATAGCGCTTTTAGATAAGAAATATGGCGGAATTATATCTGGAGCAATAAAACTAAAATCTATAAATAAAAAAGGAAGTTCTACAAGTTTGCATTTTAAAAATGGAAAAGAAGTAAAAGAGATATTATTATATAACATTGGAAATGTAGAAAATTATTGTATAAATAATGCTGATATAATAGGAGGAGGAATTTTTTCTGCTATATCTAGTTCATGTAAGAGTGTTGCAGTCTGTTTTGATATTGATAAAAAATTAAAAATTAATTCAGAGGAATTTGCTGCTAGGGTGATGCATGGAATAAAATTAAGATCATATAGTTTTTATAAATATAAACTAAAAAGTAAAAATAAGTATAAGAATTCATTAAATGAAATCCAGATTTTAGTAAATAATATTTCTTTAGCAAAAAAGTATTATAACCCATTACAAGCCTTAGAAGAGGGTGTTTTTCTTACCCGCAATTTAGTTTCAGAACCAGCAAATATATTAACCCCAAAGACATTAGCTGAAGAAGCAGAAAAATTGAAAGCACTGGGAATTAAAGTTGAGGTTTTAAAATTACCACAAATAAAAAGGTTAAAAATGGGGGCTTTATTAGGAGTAGCTATGGGCAGTGCTAATGATCCTCGAGTTGTCAGTATGACATGGAATGGTACTAAGAATAAAAAATCTAAGCCAGAGGTTTGTTTTGTAGGTAAAGGAGTTACTTTTGATACGGGTGGTATTTCTATAAAGCCATCAGGGGGTATGGAAGACATGAAATGGGATATGGGTGGTTCAGGTGTAGTAATAGGATTAATGAAAGCTTTAGCAGGAAGAAAAGCAAATGCTCATATTACGGCAGTAGTTGGCTTGGTAGAAAATATGCCTTCTGGGAAAGCTCAGAGACCAGGTGATGTTGTTGTTGCGTCTTCAGGACATTCTATAGAAGTAATTAATACAGATGCTGAAGGTAGATTGGTATTGGCTGACGCAGTAACATATGCAATCAATAAATTTAAACCAAAAAGATTAATAGATCTAGCTACTTTGACTGGCGCGGTAATTGTGAGCTTAGGGCCTCAAAGAGCAGGAATATTTAGTAATCATGATAAACTAGCATCAAACATTTATGATTCTGGTGAAAAAACTGGAGAAAAAGTATGGCGTATGCCAGTCGGTGAAGAATATGATGATGATATAAAGTCAGCAATAGCGGATATGAAAAATGTTGGATCTGGAAGAGGGGCAGGAGCTACATCGGGAGCAAAATTTATTGAACAATTTACCCAAAATATACCTTGGCTACATATTGATATTGCTGGAGTAACTTGGGCAAAAAGTAACTCTGCATTATGTCCAAAAGGCGGAACAGGATTTGGTGTAAGATTATTGAATACTTATGTTAAAGATTTTATAGAATAAAAAATAACTTAAATAGGAGAAATTTTAATGGAAAGAACATTATCTATTATAAAACCCGATGCCACTAGGAGATCAATTACTGGTAAAATTAATGCTATGATAGAGGAAGCTGGACTATCTATAATTGCTCAAAAACGTATTCATCTTTCAGAAGTTCAAGCGGAAGAATTTTATGGAGTTCATAAGGAGAAGTCATTTTTTAGTGATTTAGTTAATTTTATCACTTCTGGTCCTGTTGTAGTACAGGTTTTAGAAGCAGAAAATGCAATAGCTTTATATCGAAAAACAATGGGTGCAACTAATCCTCAAGAAGCGGAAAAGGGGACAATTAGGTATGAGCATGCAGAATCTATTGAAGCTAATTCTGTTCATGGGTCTGATAGCTCTGAAAATGCAGTAATAGAAATAAATTTCTTTTTTACTAATGATGAAATAGTTGGATAATTATTAATTCTTTAATTATTCCATACTTTATCTTCATCTACTATTAATATATTTTTACTGTTAGTTTTGTTTTCTAATTTTCCTATTACGGAAGCTTCTTCTCCTTGTTTAATAAAATTTTCTAATATTTGATTTACTTTAGAAGGATCTACTATAATACACATACCTATTCCACAATTAAATGTTTTTAACATTTCACTACTTTTGATGTTTCCTAAATTTTTTATCCAAGTAAAAATACTGTGAGGTTTAATTTTATTGCCATATATTTTAGCTTTTAAATTATTTGGTATTACTCTTGGTAAATTGTCTATTAATCCTCCACCAGTAATATGTGCACAGGCTTTAATATTTCCTAATTTATGTTCATTAAGAATAGATTTAACATAAATTTTAGTTGGAGTTAGTAAGTGATGTCCAATAGATTTTTCTGGAAAATCTAGGATTTTATCATTCATTTTTATATTATTATTAAATAATACTTTTCTTACTAGCGAAAAACCGTTTGAATGAATCCCTGCACTATTTAGTCCAATTATACAGTCTCCATCTTTTATATTATCTTTCGGTAATATATTATTTTTTTCTACTACTCCTAAAGCAAAACCTGCTAAATCATAATTATTATTAAAATAAATATCCGGTAATTCGGCAGTTTCTCCCCCTAACAATGCGCAGTTAGCTAATTTCACGCCATCTGTTATACCCTTTATTATTTCTTTAGCTAACTTTATTTTTAATTTTCCTGTGGCAAAATAATCAAGAAAAAAAAGTGGTTCTGCACCTTGAACTACTATATCATTTACACTCATAGCAACTAAATCAATACCAATGGTATCATGCTTATTTACTTCTTCTGCTATAAGTAATTTTGTACCAACACCATCAGTTGCTGAAACCAGTATAGGTTCAACGTAACCACATTCAGAAAGGTTAAATAGCCCTCCAAACCCTCCTATTGATCCCATAACACCTGGCCTACTAGTTTTTTTAACCATAGGTGCTATGTTTTTAACAAATTTATTTCCAGCTTCAATATTTACCCCAGCATCTTTATATGTAAGGTTCTTTGAAGTATTATTTTTATTTTTGTTAACCATGGTTTATTATGTTCCTGACTTTAATATTTTAATATGACGATACTCGATAAATACAGTTTTGCAATTAAATGGTTTAATATGATTAAAAATATAAGATATTTTATACATAATTTTAAATTACTTTATAGTCTTTTTATTTTTATTTCTTTATTAATTATTGGAAATAATTCTCATGCAAATGATTTTTTTACAATAGAAAATATAAGTATAGATATTGTTTCTGAAGATATAATTTCTGCGAGAAATAATGCAACTAATCAAGCTATTTTTATAGGACTAGAAAAACTACTTTCATGGAAATTAGATAATAATGATTATTTTATTATTAGCTCTATTTTAGATAATATAAATAAAAAACCAAATATAAAAGAGTTCGTAGCTGGATATAAAATACATTATGAAAAATTATCAGATATTAAGTATCAGGCTGAGTTTTCAATATTTTTTAATTTAAAAAGTATTGAAACTTGGCTGGATTTACATAATATCACTTTTCAAGCAAATCTAAATTCTAAAATAATAGATTTAAATGCTAATTTCAATAGTTTTAGAAATTGGAGGTTATTAGTTAATAATATCAAAAGTATCAGAGAAATATTGGATATCAGGATATTAACTTTATCTCATAATAATTCATTAATACAAGTTAATATTGATATAGAAAATGAATCTTCATTGTTTAGTGTATTTAATAAATCAAGAATAGATATACAAAAAAGATTAAATGCTAATAATAAATATAATATAAGTTTAATTGATTATAATAAGACAACTATAGAATCTTTTGAAAGAAACAATAAAAATTATAAAGAAGATTCTTCAATTTTATTAACTGAGTAATAATATAATAGCTATGGAGTTTGAAAATATTGAAAAATAAAAGTAATATAATACTTATTTCTATTTTATTATTTGCCATATTTTTATGGTTAGCATCTTCTATATTATTACCATTTATAATAGGAATACTTCTGGCCTATGTTTTAAATCCTTTAGTTAATAGACTAGATAATTTAGGATTAGTGCATCCATTATCAGTTTTAATAGCTCTATTAGTAAGTTTGTGTTTTTTCTTCGGAGGATTTGTATTTTTAATTCCACTATTACTTGATCAGTTAGGTGACTTGATTATTAAAATGCCGCTTATTTATGAGAGAATATTATTATTTGTAGAGGATAACTTTAGTGATTTTATTAATTATGATAATTATATAACTTCAATTAATGATATACTTGCAAATAAAAGCGGAGAAATAATAAGTATTATTGTTAATGTTTTAAGCGGAGCTTTTTTAAAGGGTAAGGCCCTTGTAAGTATCATAGGTCTTACAATTATTACTCCAATAGTTACATGTTATGTTTTATATGATTGGGATAAAATAAAAATTTATTTAACAAATCTAATTCCCAAAAAACAAAAAAAATCTATAGATATTAAAATAACTAGAATAGATTCTGTGCTGTCTTCTTTTTTTAGAGGGAAGTTCATTATTTCATTATTTTTAATCATTTATTATAGTGCTCTATTGACGTTGCTTAATATTGAAGGAGCTTTTAGTATAAGTTTTATAATAGGAGTATTATCATTTATTCCTTATCTAGGAACTATACTAGGCCTAATATTAGCTATGTCATTTAGTGTTTTACAATTGGGCTCTTTTATTAGTGTAGCTTATATATTACTTATATTTATTGTAGGGCAATTTATTGAATCTTATATTTTAGAACCAAGATTTGTTTCAAAAAGTATAGGATTACATCCATTAGTTGGTATGTTTATGATTATAGCTGGAGGGGCAGCTTTTGGTGTAATCGGAGTTTTATTAGCTATTCCTGTATCAGCTATAGCAGCTGTTGTTCTTTTTGAAAAAGAATAACAGGTTTGAAGAATGAACACTACTCATAGTAAACAGTTACTTTTAAATCTTAGAACTTATCCTTCACTGGGGAGGAAAGATTATATTGTGAGTGGTATAAATAAAGATGCTGTTGTATGGCTTGATATTTGGCCAAATTGGCCTTCTCTAGGTTTTATAGTCTGTGGCCCCACTGGGTCTGGAAAAAGTCACTTGGCTTCAGCATTACAAACATTAACGAGTGGTTTAATTATAGAAGCTAGAAATTTAAAAGAAAATAAACTTGATAAGCTTGCAAAAAATAAATGTCTTATCATTGAAGATATTTATAAATATAAATCTGAGAAATTACTATTACATATATATAATATGATGTTTGAAAGGAAACATAATATAATGTTTACTTCAAATGTATCTATAAATAGTATTAATTTTAAATTACCAGATTTAAAATCTAGATTATTATCTATGCCACAAGTTAATATTGGTTTACCTGATGACGAATTATTAAAAAATTTATTCATAAAACAATTTGCGGATTTCGGAGTAACTGTTGAGCCAGAGGTAATTAATTATTTATTAAAAAGGATAGATAGATCGTTTGAATCTATTTTATATATGGTTAATAGAATTAATGCTTTATCTTTGGAAAAATCTAAAAAAATAACTATACCTTTCATTAAAAACGTACTTAAATTATAAAAACTAATAAGGAGAAATTTGAAAATGGATATGGGCATTAAAGGAAAAAAAGCAGTCGTCTGTGCTTCTAGCCGCGGATTAGGTAAAGGGTGTGCGGAAGCATTGGCTTTTGAGGGAGTAGATCTAGTTATTAATGGAAGAAATGAACAAGTTTTGACTTCTACTGCAAGAGAATTAAGAGAAAAATATGAAGTTAATGTAACAGAGTTTTGTGCAGATATAACTTCAAAAGAACAACAAATTAAACTTATTGAACTATGTCCTAATCCTGATATTTTAGTAAATAATGCAGGGGGACCTCCTCCTGGAGATTTTAGGGACTGGAGCAGAGATGATTGGATGAAGGCATGTATTGCAAAT
>Ga0315327_10000227_pt1 | contig 27208 bp, 22 predicted proteins | sample M110032315metaG_FD_203460 | JGI IMG/M metagenome (GOLD analysis project Ga0315327, IMG submission 203460) | Ammonia-oxidizing marine archaeal communities from Monterey Bay, California, United States - M1 100m 32315 | ecosystem: Environmental > Aquatic > Marine > Coastal | place: USA: California... | reverse complement strand
TGTTTATTTATATTATCCCACAGATTGGCTATAGCTTTCCAAGCCATCTAGAACCAAATTATCAAAGAATTCTATAGATTCAGGAAGCTCTTTTTTGATTTCTTTTGCCATTCCTCCACAAATAGAAACGACTCCGTTTGAGAAATTTGATTGAAAACTTTCAATTTGATAATTTATAGCACTTACCATCATTGCGTGAGTTCCGAACCTCCAAGCATCATCTGTATTATTTGCTAAGCCGATCAAACCTACGCTTAAATCACTCGTTTTAAACTTTTTAAAACTCCCTCTAAGAGCGCTAATACCAGGCATTATTAGGCCTCCTTGATGCAATCCATTTTTATCTATCACATCAAAAGTAATAGCGCTACCAATATCAATTACTAAAAGCGGCTTATCAGGAAAATGCTTTATCGCACCTAACATAGCGACAAATCGGTCAGTGCCAAGCTTGGAAGGATCTTCATATGAGAGCGTAAGACTTCCAAACTTCTTTTGAGGCTCAATAATATTAATCATCTCAAAATGATTGGACATATCCTGAATAATGTTAGGGTAAGCTACTGCACTAACCCAAGCAATATTTGACTCATTAAGTAATGTTATTGAAAAATTTTCTATACTCTCGGAAAAAACTTTTGAATCACTCGTACGCCATTTAATCGCAGAGTTTCCAATATCTATAAATAGGTTAGATTGGGACATCAAAAAGCGCTGAATTTATCCACAGATGAACCAAAATACTTGCAGCGTAACCCAAAGCAATCGCCCAAACCCATTTTAGGTGTGACACAAAAGTATAGTAACCTTTTGATTGACCCATTAAGGCTACACCAGCCGCAGAGCCAATAGAAAGAAGGCTTCCGCCAACTCCTGCTGTCAATGTGACTAATAGCCATTGACCGAGTGACATATCAGGCGTCATCGTTAATACCGCAAACATCACTGGTATATTATCCACAATCGCTGATAAGATTCCTACTAATACGTTAGCGTAAGTAGCGCCTAGCTGAACATACATGGCTTCCGATACAAGCGCCAAATATCCCATAAAACCTAGACCACCAACACTCACTATGACGCCAAAAAAGAACAGTAAAGTGTCCCACTCTGCTCTTGAGACCTTTCTAAAAATATCAAATCTCTCAGAGATTGGATTGTTAGGGTTGTGTCCTCTTTTGACAAAATAACTAACAATCATCAAATAACCCAATCCTGTCATCATTCCCATCGCTGGAGGTAGATACAAGAAATTATGGAAGCTGACTGCAGTCGCAATAGTCAAAAGAAACATAAATGTAATTAAAACGCCACCCCTTTTAATGTCAACTTGTTCATCAATAGCCTCAGGCTTTTCATTTTTAATAGCAAAATGCATAATCCCAGCAGGTATGAGGAAATTAACCAAAGATGGAAGGAATAGGCTAAAGAACTGCTGAAAATCAACTAGGCCTTTCTGCCAGACCATAAGCGTAGTTATGTCCCCAAATGGACTGAATGCGCCGCCCGCATTAGCGGCGACAACAATATTAACAAAAGCAATTGAAATAAAACGCGAATTTCCAGCCCCAACAGCCAATACAACTGCACCCATAACAAGGGCTGTAGTTAAATTATCCGCAATTGGCGACATAAAGAATGCTATAAATCCAGTGAGCCAGAAGAGCTGCCTGTAACTAAAGCCTTTTGATATAAGCCAGACCTTTAATTTTTCAAATATAAGGCGTTCACGCATCGCCTCAATATAAGTCATTGCAACCAATAAAAATAGGAATAGTTCAGCATATTCTAAAAAATTATGCCTCACAGCTGCTTCAGCAGCATGAGGAATACCTTCAGATGCATAAACCCAGCCAATAATCCCCCATATAATTCCGGCAACCAAGATCACAGGCTTAGATTTGCGGAAGTGAGTAAACTCTTCAAGCATTACAAAAGCGTATGCAATGACAAACAAAATTACCGCCAAATACCCTGCCCAATGACTGGTCAAATCAAGAGCAGTAATATCAGAAGCAGCAAAACTCAGGCTTGGAAGTAATCCAATTAATATAAGTAGTATTTTAATCATTGTTTATTCTTTTTAGTTTAGGTCCATGTTGATTATTGAGAGTTATCTCGTCATTTTTAAGGTCTACATCGAGTGTAGCCAAGCAATAAAATAACGAATTATATTTTACCCTAGATACTACGATTCCACTACCTTTATATCGATTGCCTCTTGCCATTGCGGTCTTTGATGATGCACAATATAGTGAATCATCGACCTGCATATCACTATCGGAGACAAAAGAAAATAAACGACGCTTTGCAGACCCTAAATAATGCAGCCTTGCAACAACCTCTTGACCTGGATAACATCCCTTAGAAAAATTCACACCTACTTCATCAATATCAAGATTGAGCATTTGCGGCACTAACTTTTCACTTGTAGCTAAATGCACTTCTGGCAGCAAAGAATCTATACACGCTTTACTCCATTCAAAATTTTCAAACACCTCTACCTCATTTTTTTCTTTTGATTTATCTATCAATAAAGATAAATGGTCATTAATTAAGTAGGCATTTAATTGTTTTTCACCAATTAAACCAATTTGTTTATAACTTTCTGACATATCCTCAATAACTACATCAGACATAATTACAAACATTTGTAGACGAGATTTAACGACCTCTAGAAGATCTTTAGGAAATGAAATTAAAAAACTATTTTCATAACGCATTACCCAAAAAAGACTAATTATCTTTCCTTGATGTTGACAGTAGGCACTAATTTGCACACTTACATTATTTAATTTATTGATGTCGTTGCTTAGTTGGTTTTGAAGATAATCTTGAGAATCTTTACCAGAAATTTTTAAAAGTGCTCTATTTTTTAGAAGTGCTCTCATTATTTTTTTTAAAAAAAAAATTATATTCTTGCTATTTTAATGAAATTTAAATGTGTTTAATTTTCATTAGGTGAAAAAAAACCCAGGGCAAGCCCTGGGTCTCTTCACTAACTTAATCCTAAGTTAACTGTTAACTCTAAACAAATTTAGAATGCAACAGAAGCCTTAAGTGTAAGTGCATCATCAAATGAATCATATGTTGCAGAAATTGCAGCACCTGAAGTTAGATCACGTGATACTGCAATAGTAGTAAACGCATCTTTTTGTGAAGTATCATAGTGTGTAGTAGTGTTTGTAGGTGTAGTTGAAGCACGCTCAGAAGTATGAGATACAACAACAGTGTTACCAGTTACACCAAATGTAGCAGTTACGTTTGCATCACTGTCTAATGTTACTGCAGTTCCTGCAACAGTAGTACCAATGCTCCAAGTAGTTGAACCATCGTCGTTAGTAATACTTACGTCCATACCAGCTAGTGATGCTGAACCAGTAGTAGAGTCACCATCATCAGAAAGTGTATGTGAAACAGCAACACCTGACCATGTGCCAGAAATAGTTACATCACCTGAATCATCAAGAGCAAGATTTGCATCACCGATTGGTGCAGCTAAGCTTACAGTTACAGATCTGTTATCACCACTGTCAGTTCTACGACCACCAGTTGTAGTAACAGTAGTTGAATCATCTTCGTTGTACATATCAGCAGTTACTGTCAAAGGACCAACAGTTGTAGCAAGAGTAGTAGCAGTTACTGCAATTGCCGAATCAATATCCATTGATTGCGTGAAAGTTGTAGCACCAGCAGTACCTGTTACTGTCATATCAGCGTCATACGTCGTTGATGAAGCAGCAGCACCTTTATCATCATATGATACAGAAGCAGTTCCACTTAGCGCGATTGCACCCATAGCAGAACCTGAAGCTACTGCAGTTGTTGCAAATAATGCGATTAGTTTTTTCATTTTATTCTCCATTTAGAATATTTAATTGTTGGAATTCCAACACCCTTTTGCTATTTATTTCAAATAACAATACCCACATAATAACCACCTTTGACTCTATTGTCAACCATTAATTGTAAAAAAGATACACTTAGTTGTTTTTTTTCAACAATTCTATCTTCTTCTTTTGTATATCCCCAATTTATAAGGCTTTAAGCTATTTTATTTACTTAAATAAATAAAATTTATTCTTTAAAATCTCTTTTTATTTACATATAAATTATTGTTTTAGGGGCTTTTTGTTGTAATTTTCACAAAATGTAAAAAAACCGGGACAAGCCCGGTTTTAAAACAGATTGTTCAAATCTTAGAATAGATAACCCCCATGACCAGCTCCAATCATACAAAGAAGCATTGGAACTGATAAAACTACATTAGTACGAGAGGCCATTGCAGCAGTGAACTTGGCTTTAGCTATTTCATCTGCACTCGCTTCAACAATCCCAAGAACCTTTTTCTGATTTGGCCAGATTAAAACCCATACGTTAAAAAGCATAATTGTACCCATCCAGGCTCCCAAACTCATCATAGGACCAGCAGGTGCTTGAAAAACAAAAGTTTGAATAAAGCCATACTGTGGAGATATAGATAAAGCCCATACTCCTGTAAGCCATGTTACTGCTGCAGCCATTCTAAACCATAGAAGCGCCCTGGGGGCAACATATTTTCCAATTGCAGCTGGTCCAGGACCTCCCTCATCAGCTAGCGCATCAGCCATTGCAGGGACTTGAACAAAATTAAAATAGTATAAGAGGCCAATCCATGTGACCCCAAAAAGAGCATGAAGCCAAATACTAAAATTACGTGCCTGAAAAACTGAACTTTCAGGAGAAACATACCAAGCAACAATTATCGCAAGAACAAAACCGCTAATAATAGTACCTTTGACAGAAGTTAATGGATTCATAATATTTTGATTATCTAATTAAAAGAATACATTATAGATAATTCGTAATTACAGTAAATGCATTTTTGCATTTATATTTTTGTGGTTTATATTTATAATCATGTTTTTATTTATAAAAATAGATAAGTGCCTGAACTTCCAGAGGTTGAAACTACTAGGAAAGGACTTGAACCTTTAATAGTCAATAGAAAAGTTTTATCTGCTCATATCTACAAAAAAAAACTTCGCTGGGAAATCCCATCTTACCTTATTGAAATATTAAAGCAAAAAACCATTTATAAGGTTTCAAGACGAGCAAAGTATCTTCTTCTTGATTTCAATGATGGACAGCTTGTTATCCATCTTGGGATGTCAGGCTCGCTGAGTGTTGTTCCTTCAACAGAGCCATTAAAGAAACACCACCACTTTGAGATTAAGTTGGATAACTCATCAAACCTACGTTTTCATGATCCACGTCGATTTGGTTCAATTCTATGGCAAAAGAATGATAGCCAGTTAAAAATATTAAAAAATCTTGGCCCAGAACCCTTGAGTTATGAATTTAACAATAATGTACTTTATAACGCATCAATTGGTAAATCAAAAAATATTAAAACCTTTATCATGGATAGCAAAATTGTAGTTGGTGTTGGAAATATTTATGCTTCAGAAAGCTTATTTCTAGCTGGCATTTCACCCAAAAGAGTGTCCGGAAAAACATCAAGAAATCGTTATAAAATTCTGACTGAATCTATAAAAAAAATCTTAACTGATGCGATTAATAATGGCGGCACAACTCTCAACGATTTTTCAAATGTCGATGGTAGCCCTGGATATTTTTCACAAGTTCTATCTGTATATAATCGTGAAGATATGCCATGTATCAGATGCGATGGTAAAATTAAAAGAATTATACAAAACCAACGCGCAACCTATTACTGCCCTAAATGTCAGAACTAAAAGACTCTAAAGCCCTCTTTCAAAGTACATGTGCAACTAATTCTGAGCCATATGCGCTTCAAAATATTGGTGATATGATGTCACCTGAGTTTAGTGAGAATTGTATTATCATTGTTGACCCTTCCATGACAATTCATCATAAGGCATTTGTTATAGTAGAATTTGAAGATGATGTATATTTCCGTCAGTATATTGAGGAAGGTAATAAAAAATTACTGAGATGCCTTAATTCAAAACATAAAGATATAGAGTTAAATAATAATTTTGAATTTCGAGGCTGTATCGTTCAACAAAAACAAAGGAAACAAAAGTCACTGCATTATTATTTGCCTAAGAAAGCCAATGGTGAATTAGAATTCAATATTAAAGGCAAAGAGAATTTAAAAAGATAGCTAATTTCCTTCCATCCAAATTAGATGTGCCATCCTTCCAGAGACAACCCCATCTCTTCGGTAAGAAAAAAAATGCTTTGACTCTCTGAAAGTACATCTATCTCCACCAGAAATTGAAATTACATTTAAACCTTCAAGTACAACCCTGGCGGCGTCATACAAGTCAAGATAGTGTTTATTATTATTAAAAGAAAAAGATCGATTAAAATTATCATTTTTAGATAAATACAAGGCTTTGATTTCCTCACCTACCTCAAAATAACTCATTGAAATTGCTGGACCTAGGTGCACAACTAAATCATCTCCATTAGCATTAAAAGAATCAATTAAGCTCTCAATCACCCCAGAAACTAACCCTTTCCATCCAGCATGAGCAACACCCACCATTGATCCATCTTTTTTACTGACGAACACTGGAAGGCAGTCAGCAGTCAGGACAGCGCAAACAATTCCAGGATTGAAAGTAAAACTTGCATCAGCCTCGACTATTCTTTGAGTTAAGGAAGCATCTATACAAATAGAGGAGTGTGTTTGATTTATCCATACAGGATCTGAAGGTAATTCATAATAATCTCTAATAATTGAACGATTTTCTAGAACGCTCTCTTTCTTATCGTTGACATGAAAGGCTAAATTAAAGTTTTCAAATTTCTCAGCACTCTTACCACCTTCAATGTATCTCTCAGTTGATAAAAAATTAACATTTTTGGGAAATAAATTCATATCTTGATATTCTTTAACTAAAAGTCACATTTTCTAAGAATACTCAAAAGATCTTGCATATCTTCTGGAAGGTCTGCTTTCCATGACATAGATTTACCAGTTACTGGATGTGTTAAAGTTAATTTTTTTGAATGAAGCGCTTGTCTTTGAAAATTTATTAATCCATCTTTTAGCTCCTGACTAGCTTTTTTTGGAAAACGAACTCGCCCTCCATACATAGAATCCCCAATCAATGGATGCCCAATATGAGATAAGTGAACACGAATTTGATGAGTTCTACCAGTCTCTAAAATGGCTTTAACGTGAGTATGACTTTTAAAGCGATCAATAGCCCTATAGTGAGTTATAGCCTCTTTTCCATTAACCAAAATAGCTTGCTTAACCCTATCTTTAGAGTCCCTTCCAATAGGCTCATTAATAGAACCACCTGAAATCATATGCCCATAAACTATTGCTGAATATTCTCTCTCAACCGAGTGAGTTTGAAGCTGCTCTACCAGAAATTTTTGAGATTTTACATTTTTTGAAACAACCATCAGGCCAGATGTATTTTTATCTAGACGATGAACAATTCCCGCCCTATCAAGATTTGATAAATTAGAATCATAATACAAAAGTGCATTGGCTAATGTTCCACTCCAATTCCCGGCTCCGGGGTGAGTAACTAAACCAAAAGGCTTATTGATGACGATGATATCATCATCTTCAAATACAACATCTAAATTAAGTTTCTCAGGCAACCAATGATTATTATCTTTCTGTTTAAGAATTAGACGAACAGTTTCATTTCCAGTGACTTTATCTTTTGGTTTAAAGGTTTTATTATCAATTAATGCTTCACCCGATTTAATCCAAGCAGAAACCTTGGATCTAGAGTAATCAGGAAGCATTTCAGACAATGCCGAATCCATTCTTTTATCTATCATTCGCTCTGGAATAATAATTTGCAGTATTTCCATATTAATTAATCATGAAACTAAAATATTTATAGATTTTTCAAACAGATCTTAAGAGCATCTTTCCAATATTGATTAGTTAAATCATATTCTTGCATAACTTTTTTCTTACTCAAGACAGAATACTTTGGTCTTTTTGCAGCCAAAGGATAATCTTCAGTATCAATAGGATTTAATTGGCAATTAATTCCAGAAATACTAATGATTTCTTTAGCAAATTCAAACCAACTAGATTCACCTTTATTTGAATAATGAAATATTTCTGATGGTTGATTATTTTCAAGAAACTTATTATTGCCAACAATATATAAAATTGAAAGCGCCAAATCATATGCATAGGTTGGCGTTCCAAACTGATCTGAAACAACATCTAAAGTATCATTTTTTTTTGCAAGATTCAAAATTTTTTTTACAAAATTATTACCAAATTCAGAATAGATCCAACCAGTTCTTATGATTAAAGAATTTGAGTTCATTATTGACATAACAGCCAACTCGCCAGCTAGTTTAGTTTCACCATAAATGTTGAGTGGTGAGGTGGTATCACTTTCAGTATATGGTTTTTCCTTAAATCCATTAAAAACAAAGTCAGTTGAAATATGAATAAGCTTAATATTTTTACTCTTTGCAATTTTTGCAATCTCTCTAACAGCAGTATGATTAATCAAATTGGATTGTTTCTGATTTTCCTCAGCTTCATCCACTTTTGTATATGCTGCACAGTTTATGATAATATTAAAGTCATTAACGTCAAAATAAGATTTAATACTTTCAATATGCTCAAGATTTAATTCTTCTCTTCCAACAAAAATAAAATCATAATTAGTTAGATTAGTGATTTTTTTTTCAACCACAATTTTCTTAATTGATCGCCCTAATTGACCATTCTTTCCGGTGACCAAAATTCTCATAATATACTAGTCAAAAAAGTCTTGAACATTTGCTAATGTTGGGTTATTTAAATCTTTGTTTGATAACTTTAAAAGTTCAGATTTTAATTGCCAATTTATTTTTAAGTCTCGATCATTAAAAGCAATGCCTCTTTCATGTTCTGGCGCATAATACCTATCCACTTTATAAGTGAAAGTCGCTGTATCACTCAAAACAACAAAACCATGGGCAAAGCCATGAGGGACGAAAAGTTGCTGTTTATTATCAGCTGTAAGTTCTAAAGCTAAGTGATGGCCAAAAGTTGGGCTTGACTTTCGAATATCGACTACAACATCCAATACGCTTCCTTTAACTACCCTTATAAGTTTTGATTGAGAAAAAGGGTTTACTTGATAATGAAGGCCCCTTAAAACTCCTTTTGAGGATTTAGACTCATTATCTTGAACAAAGTTAATCATACTGCCAATAGCATCATTAAATAAATCTTGTCTAAAAGTTTCTGAAAAATAACCTCTATCATCTCCATGTAAAGTTGGTTCAATTAGAATAATATCTGGAATTGCTTGGGGTAGAAACTTCAACTGGAATCCTCGGCTCTTTTGAGCAGATATTGTCCATACTGATTATTTAAAAGTGGTGTTGCCAATTCAATCAGTTGTGCTCTATCAATATAACCTTTTTCAAAAGCAATCTCTTCAATACAAGCCACCTTAAGCCCCTGTCTTCTTTCAATAATTTCAATAAAAGTTGACGCCTCAAGAAGATTTTCATGTGTTCCTGTATCAAGCCATGCATAACCTCTTCCCATTATCTCTACATTAAGTCTTTCTTCATTTAAAAACATTTGGTTTACAGAAGTTATTTCAAGTTCACCTCTATCAGATGGGATAACTTTAGCTGCTTTATTAACCACATCATTTGGATAAAAATATAGCCCAGTAACAGCATAATTACTTTTTGGATTCTTTGGTTTTTCTTCAATACTAAGTGCCCTTCCATTTTTATCAAAATCAACAACACCATATCGTTCTGGATCATGGACATGTGAGCCAAACACAGTAGCCATGTTATTATTATCTAAATTTGCCAAAGCTTGAGATAACATCTGATTCATACCATGACCATAATAAATATTATCTCCAAGAATTAAACTGACATTATCATTACCAATAAAATCTCTACCTAAAATAAATGCTTGAGCAAGGCCATCGGGAGAAGGTTGTGCAAGATACTCAAACTTCATACCAATCTCAGATCCATTACCCAGTAACTGCTCAAACCTTGGCAAATCTTCTGGAGTTGAGATAATTAAAATCTCTTGAATGCCTGCGAGCATAAGCACAGATAATGGATAGTAAATCATAGGTTTATCATAGATTGGCATTAATTGCTTTGATACACCCTTTGTGAGAGGGAAAAGCCGAGTTCCTGAACCACCTGCAAGAATAATTCCTTTCATGATATTTTGTCCCCTATACGCTCAAGCTTATAACTCCCATTCTGAATATTTTCAGACCATGGTAAATTACTTAAATACCACTCTACAGTTTTTTGCATTCCTGACTTAAAACTTTCTTTAGGCTCCCAGCCCAATTGACTCTTAATTTTTGTATTATCAATAGCATACCTTACATCATGACCTGGCCTATCTTGAACATAAGTTATTAGCTCCCTGTAGGAGCTTAGCCCATTCAATCTATCTGGAATTAGTGTATCTAAAATATCACAAATTTTTTCAACAACCTGAATATTCTGAACTTCATTATTTCCACCAATATTGTAAGTTTCACCAACCTTACCTTTTAAAGCTACAGTCAAAAGTGCTCTAACATGATCATTGACATATAGCCAATCCCTAATTTGTTTTCCATCCCCATATATTGGCAGATCTTTGCCCTCAGTAGCATTAAGAATGATATGTGGAATCAGTTTTTCAGGGAATTGATAAGGGCCATAGTTATTGGAACAATTTGTTATTAATACTGGTAATTGGTATGTGCGAAACCAAGCCCTTACTAGATGATCAGAGCTTGCTTTAGTAGCAGAATATGGTGAGCTTGGGTCATAAGCTGTATCCTCTAAGAAAAAATCTTCCTTACCATTTAAATCTCCATAGACCTCATCAGTTGAAACATGAAGAAATCTAAAAGCTTCTTTTTTTAAGCCATGAAGCTTTTGCCAATAATTTCTTACTTGCTCAAGCAGCACAAAAGTTCCAACAATGTTTGTTTGAATGAATTCTTTAGGTCCATCGATAGACCTATCCACATGAGATTCAGCCGCAAGGTGCATTACAATGTCAGGTTTATTTTCTGTAAAAACCCTTTTTAATTCATTTTCATCACAAATATCTATTTGCATAAAAATATAATTTTCATTATTCTCAACTGAAACTAAAGACTGTAAATTACCAGAATAGGTCAGTTTGTCTATATTTACTACACTATATCGAGTATTTTCAATAAGGTGTCTAACCAACTCTGAACCTATAAATCCAGCACCACCAGTGATAAGAATAGTTTTATTATTATTCATTATTTGATTACCAGCCAAGTTTAATAACTTTGCATACCCTTTTTACATCATCTAAAGTCATTTTTGTATGGAGAGGCAATACAAGATAATTATCTTCAACCTTATCCATATTTGGAAATACTTTTCCATCAGTAAATTCTTTAAATATTGAATATCGATCATTTCGGAAATGAACTTGGTTGCTCTCAATACCATTGTCTCTTAACTTTTGTTGCAATGTATATCTATCCTCTACTAAAACAGTAAATAACCAAGCAGCGTGTACTCGGTCTGAAAAATCACCACCAACAACTTTCAATCTATCACAATTCGTTAATTCAGATTCATAGGCGTCGTACAATTCTTTGCGCAACTTAGATTGTTCATCAAATTCTGATAATGAGGCAATTCCCATTGCAGCAGCAATATCAGTCATCTGATACTTATAACCAACCTCTGTAATATCATTCTCCCAAATTCCAGCTTGCTTTGACTTTCTATCAATCCCAAACCATCTAATTCGTTCTGCCTTATCAACTAAATCTTTGTTTTTAATAATAAGCATCCCTCCATCACCAGTAGTTATGTGTTTTATAGCCTGAAAAGAGAACATTGTGAAATCTGAAATACTTCCAATATCTCTTCCTTTGTATTTAGCGCCAACAGCATGGGCAGCATCTTCGATAATAGGAACACCCCACTCATCTGCTATGAATTGCAACTCATCCATATCACAAGGAAGTCCTCCATAATGAACACAAATAATGGCCTTGACATTTTGATTCATTAATTGACGAACATGGTTAACATCTATATTCATGGTTTCAGGGTCAATATCTGCAAAATTTATTTTAACTCCCATATAAAGAAATGGGATATTGGTCGCAGTACAGGTAAAAATTGGCGCTATAACTTCATCACCAGGTTTTAAATCAGCCAGCATATAGGATAAATGCAGGGCATCAGTGCCAGATCCCACAGCAATTGCAGGAGAATTAGAACCAAATTTTTTACTAAAACCTTCTTCAAATAATTTAACTTTTGGCCCTTGGCCAATCCAGCGTGAATCTAATGTCTCCATTACTGAAGATTTTGCGAGTTCAGATACGTGCGGGTAAAACAGTACTATATTGTCAGATGTGTCTTGCATTAGTGACATATCTTTAACAGGCTTTTTCATGATATCAATTCTCTAAATAGTTAAAAAAATTGCTTATGTTGTTCTAAAGGAACTACTATTGTTTATTTTAATACTCTAAGAGCTTTCATGTTCAACAATAATGTGATGAGGCTTATTGCCTTGACGATGTCTTTCGTAAATATTTTTATACGCAGTCTCAAGATTTTTTGTAAATCTTTTAGTATTAAACAAAGGAGCTGTAGACAAATTATTTATTAACTTTTCTTTGATATTTTTTAATTTTTCTGGGTCATTGGCTATTTCAATTGCAAGTGATATGTAATCTTTTTCAGAATTAGTTATAAGCTCTGGCAGGTTAATTGCATTTATAATACTTGCTGCCATTCTACTAGGATAAGCATTACCCAATTTAGTAAGAACAGGCAAGCCCATTCGGAGTGCATCACTTGCTGTTGTTCCAGCATTATAGGGACTTGTGTCCAAAAATAGATCAGCTACGCGATACCTTGCTAGGTACTCTGGCCTTTCAAGACGCCCTCCAAAAATTAGTCTATTTGCTTTAATACCTCGACGATTAAATTCATTGATTAAGTTGGCTTTTGCAATTTCATTATCTGCAACAAGAAGTAAAACACTGCCAGCTACTCTTTTAAGAATAGGTGTCCAGAGATCTAAGGCAGCAGGTGTTATCTTATAAGTGTTATTAAAACAGCAGAAAACGAATCCATCCTTTGGTAGGCCAATCTCCTGTCGTGTAAGAACAATATCTGGCTGTTTTTCATTAGAATCATTGACTTGAAAGCTTGGGAGATAAATTATTTTTTCTGAATAATATTTTTGATAATCCTCTGGTATCATAATCTGGTCAGCAATTAAGTAATCGTAATAATTAGCTCCTAAAGTACCAAGATAGCCAATATAGCTTAATTGTATCGGTGCTACTGACATAGCGAATATTTCTGTTCTAGATTTCGCAGTAAAACCCCCTAAATCAATAGCAATATCGATTTCAAAGGATCTTGCAAGCAATGCTAAATCTTTTAATGGAGTGTCTTTAACATCATGAAAATAGTCTACTCCAGCTTTAATTCGAAGATTCATTTCGTCATTTGTATCAGCACCAAAAGAAAAAGCGTGAATTTCAAAATAATTTCTATTATGCATTTCATATAGCTCAGCTGTTAGTGTTGCAACAGGATGTTGTTTAAAGTCAGCTGAAAAATAACCAATTCGAATTTTATTATGATTAGAATAATGAGAGATCTTAGGCAAACTATTATTTTTTGGATAGTAATAATTGACATATATTTCTGAAGCTTTTCTCTGAAGTGCAGGATCATCTATAAGCCCCAATAGAGAGAAAGGACTAACTACTTTTTCATCATTAACAATTCTACTTCTCAACTCTATCAATTGCTGACGCAAATTTTTCCATTTACAAAGCCTCATTTTCAGTTGAAGAATATCACCTAAAATAAAATCCATATCAGGCTTCAATGAATATGCCTGCTCATAATAGAAAAGCGCCTTATCTCGATCTTTACGATCCCGATAAATTGAACCTAAATTACTATTTGCTTCAGCATACCTAGGTTTTAGAGTAATTGCTTTTTCATAACTATGAATTGCTGCACTTGACTTACGAAGATCATTAAAAATATTACCAATATTATTGTATGCTTCAGCATAATTAGGGTCTATTTCTAATGCTTTTTTACAAGACTCCATTGCATCAAAATGCTGGCCAAGAGCATTTAGAGAACTACCAAGATTATTGTGTGCTTCAGCGAACCTAGGTTTAATCTTTATAGCACTAATAAAGCTTTCTACTGAATCGTCTAATAGTCTAAGTTTTTTTTGCACAATACCAAGGTTGTAAAATGCTTCAGCGAAATTTTGATTAATTTCTAACGCTTTTTGATAACTTTTTGCTGCACTGGGAAATTTACCAAGATCTTTATAAATATTCCCCAAATTATTGAATGCCTCTGGCAATTTTGGGTTGATTTCTATTGCATTTTGGTAACTTTCAACAGCTTCATCTAAACGGTTAATTTTCTTGAGAACATTTCCAAGATTATTATATGCTTCAGAAAATTTTGGGTTAATTTTTATTGCATTTTTATAGTGACTAATAGAATTTTCTAGCTGCTCTATCTCTTGAAGTATATTAGCAAGATAAAAATGCAAAACAGCATCATTTTTATCAAAAAATATTGCTTGTTCAAAACTTTTAGCCGCCTCTTTTAATTTTCCAATATCTTTAAGGGTTATTCCAAGATTTTTATGCGCTTCAGAATAATCTCCTTTTATAGACAATGCAGTTTTAAACATTCTAACTGCAGTATCCGATTGCTTTAACGACTTATAACATACACCTAGAATATTGTATAAAAGAGGAACATTTGGATAATCTTTATTTAATAATTGAACTGCATCAATTGCTTCATCAATCTTACCTGTAGTATAAAGCGAAATAACTGAATCAATTTGTTCTTTTGAGAGTGCTCTTTGGTTATTATTAATGCTCATTTATTTGTCCAAATATATATGGTCGGGCTTAAGGCCTTTATGATGCCTTTCATACATTTTTTTATAAGCAGCTTCAAGGTTTTTTGTAAACAGTGGCGTATCGTAAAGAGGGCCTGTCTTTAAATTACTAACTAATTTATCTTTAATATTTTTTAATTTTTCTGGATTATTAGCTATCTCTACTGCAAGTGATTCATACTCCTTCTGAGAATTTGTAATTAACTCATACAAATTAAGAGCACCAATAACTCCAGAAGCCTCTCTACTATTAAACGAATTACCTTTTAACGTCAGTACAGGCAAACCCATTCGAAGAGCGTCACTTGCAGTTGTCCCCGCATTATATGGCGCAGTGTCGAGAAACAAGTCAGCCACTCGATATCTTGCTAAGTATTCTGGCCTTGGCAAGTTTTCACCAAAAACAAGCCTTTCATGGTCAACACCTCTTGCAATAATTTCTTTTACTAAGTTTTTTCGTGAAAACTCATTGTTGACATAAATCATTAAAACACTTCCTTTAACTTTATCAAGAATTCGTGCCCAACTATCAAAAGTAGTAGGTGTAATTTTATAAGTATTATTAAAACAACAAAATACAAAGCCCCTTTCTGGAAGACCAAGATCTTGTCGCGTCAGATGAATTTCTGGTGTATTCTCTTTTGAATCGTTTACCTGGTAACTAGGTAAATAGACAATTTTTTCAGAAAAATATTTTTGATTTTTTTTAGGAATCATTCCTTCACCTGCAATCAGATAATCATAATAATCTGCGCCCATTGATGCAAGAAGCCCAATATAACTTAACTGAATTGGGCTAGCTCTCATAGAAAATATTTTGGTTCTACAGCCAGCAGTAAAACCTGAAAGATCTACAGCAATATCCACCTTTAAAGATCTTGCAAGGAGTGCAATATTTTTTTCTGATTTATTTTGAACATCATGAAAATAATCAACACCTGACTTTATTCGAAGATTCATTTCATCTTTTGTATCTGGACCAAAAGAAAATGCATGAATTTCAAATTGATTACGATCATGGAGTTCATAAAGTTCCGCAGTGAGATTTGCTACAGGGTGGTCTTTAAAATCAGCTGAAAAGTAACCAATTTTAATTTTTTTATGTCTTGAATAATTCTTAATTTGGGGCAAAATACCATTTGACGGATATTCAAAATTGGCATATATCTTAGAACTTGTGAATTGAAGGTCAGGATCATCAATTAGTGACAACAAGTCAAAAGGAAGAATAACTTTTTTATTATTATTTAACTTACTTTTTAAGTCATTTATTTTATTTGGTAAGTCGTCCCAATAACATAGCCTCATCATAGTTTGCAATATGTTACCTAAACAAAATTCTAAGTCTGGTTTTAGTAAATATGCAGTCTCAAAACTTTTAAGCGCAATTTCAAGTTTGTTTTGCATCGAAAGAATGCGCCCCTTTGTTACATGTAAAACGGGATCATCTGATTTCAAACTCAAACCTTTTTCAATTGATTCAAAAGCATCATCCCAATAATCAAGCTTCAAAAAAGAAATACTTAAATTGTGGAAGGCATCAGCGAAATCAGGTTTAATTTTTATAGCTCTCTTAAATGATAAAACTGATTCATCAAGAAGTTCAAGTTCTGACTGAGCATTACCTAAATTATTTAAAGTATCTGGGTCATCTGGATTAATAGACAATGCGCGTTTATAAAAATGAATTGCATCATCTAATCGACCAACACTTTTAAAAACAACCCCAAGATTGTTAAATGCATCAACATAATTTGGATTAATTCTTAGGGCTTCTTCAAAGAACTTAATGGCTCTATCAAATTGTCTTTGTTCTTTATAAACGGTACCCAAATTGTTATGTGCTTCTGCATAATTTGGATCGATAGACAATGCTTTATTATAAGATATGATCGCATCATCTAGTTGTCCAAGTTCATAGAGAACAATTCCCATATTATTGTGTGCATCTGGATAATCTGGGTCATTATCCAATGCACTCTGATAAGATTGAATTGAGTCATTCAACTTACCCAAATCTTTAAGTGTATTGCCAAGGTTATTATGAAAAATAGGAAAGTGGGGCTTGAGTTTTAAAGCATTATTGAAAGACTTAACTGAATCATTTAATTCTCCCAATTCCCTTAGGACATTGCCAAGGTTATTATGAGCCTCTGCATAGTCTGGCTTAATATTTATTGCATTTTTATAAGAATTAACAGCAGCATCTAGTTGACTATTTTCTTTAAAAACTACTCCAAGATTATTATGAGCCTCTGCAAAATCTGGCTTGAGAAATAATATCTTTTCAAAATGTTTAATAGAATCTAAATTTCCAACATGTTGGAGAGTTATTGCCAGACTGTAGCGAGCTTCAATATATTTTGGATTAATTGCTATAGCATTTTCATAACTTTGTAATGCGTGATCAAAATCTCCCAATTCCCTATACACGTTTCCTAAATTATTATGTGCCTCAACATAATTCGGCTCAATCATTAAAGATTTTAAATAACTTTGAACCGCTTCATCTAATTCACCCATCTCTTGAAAAACTCCTCCAAGGTTATAGTGCGCCTTATAATAATTTGGATTAATAATTAAAGCTTCTTTATAAGACTTAACAGCATCTTCTAATTGTCCCAAACCAGCATAGCAAACTCCCGTTAAATTAAATAGTAAAGATTCTTTAGGATAGTCTTTTATCAATAAATGTAAGTTGTTTAAAGCCTCTCTAAAATTTCCATTTGAAAAAAGCTCTATAACAGAGTTAATTTTTTCTTTTGATATTCCCTGCATACCGTTAAGACTCATAATTTAAGAATCAACATATATATTTTCTGGCCTCAATCCATTTTTGTCTCTTTGATAAACCTCTTTAAATGCAAACTCAATACTTCTTGTGAATAAGGCTGTGTCGTACAGGGGCGCTTTTGATAGACTACTTTCCAGTTTCTTTTTAATTATCTGATGTTTATTAGGATTTGAACCCAATTCAATTGCTAAAGACTCATATTCTTCAACTGAAGTTGTGATAAGTTCAGGCAAATTAGCAGCATTAAGAATACTTCCAGCCATTCTGCTGGGATAAGACTCTCCCATTAAAGTTAATACTGGTAGCCCCATTCGAAGCGCATCACTAGCTGTAGTACCAGCATTATAGGGCCATGTATCGAGAAATAGATCAGGAATTCGATATCTTGCTAAGTACTCAATTCTTGGAAAACTTTCGGCAAAAAATAACCTATTAGAATCTAATCCTCTATTTTTAATTTCCTTGATGAGATTTACTTTTGAAGATTCATGATCTGCATAAATTAATAAAACACTATCTTTTACATTTACAAGGATATTAGCCCAACTATCGAAAACACTTGGATTTATCTTATAGGTATTATTTAAGCAACAAAAAATAAAGCCTTCTTCAGGCAATCCAATATCTTTTCGAGTGAAAAATATATTCGGAGATGATTCTTTTGAATCATTTACCTGGAAGTTAGGTAAATAAATAATTTTTTCTGAATAATATTGTTGATATTTCTTTGGAATCATGATTTGATCTGCAATTAGATAATCGTAGTATTCTGACCCCATTGTTCCAAGATAGCCTATATAGCTAATTTGAATTGGGGAAACTCTCATTGCAAAAATTCCAGTCCTTGAATCCCCAGTGAAGCCACCTAAGTCAATTGCAATATCAATTTCAAGAGATCTGGCAAGAACAACACTGTCTTTTTCTGACATATCCAGAATATTATGAAAGTGATCAACGCCTGCCTTGATTCTCATATTCATCTCATCACCAGTATCTGGACCAAATGAGAATGCATGAATTTCAAATTGACTTCTATCATGAGTCTCATAAAGCTCAGCAGTAAGCGTTGCAACTGGGTGTATTCTAAAATCTGATGAAAAATAACCAATTCGAATTTTTTTATGCTTTGGGTAAGATGTTGAGTTTGGAACACTATAGTTTCTTGGAAAGTCTTCTTTAATATAATTTTCGGAGGCCATTCTCTGAAGCCTTGGGTCATCAATTAATGAGAGTAAATCAAACGGGATAATAGTATGTTTTTCATTATTGTTGACTCTGCTTTTTAGAGTGTTTAGAAGTTCTGGTAAATTATTCCAATCACAAAGACTCATTTTGATTTGTAATATATTGCTTAAAATAAAATATAAATTTGAATCAATCTGATCAGCTCTTTTAAAGCTTACTAGTGCCTCATCAAGTTGATTGAATTCAGATAGAATTCGACCTTTCATGCTATACCCTTCAGCATACTCTGGGTTAAGACTTAAAGCTTTTTCAATATGCTTAAAAGACTCATCAAGTCTATCAAGTTTCATAAATATGATTCCTAAATTTTTATAAGTCTCTGCATGCTGTGGGTTTATTTTTAAAGCCGTATTATATGATTGGAGTGCCTCATCAATTCTCATCAATTTAGAAAAAAGCCTGCCAAGATTATTATGAATATCTACATCATTAGGATTCATAGCTATTCCCATTTCATAGGATTCAAGAGCCTCATCAAGCTTACCAAGTTTTTTTAGTACATTTCCAAGATTATTATAAGCATCAGAGAATTCTGGATTAATTTTAAGCGCCTGCTCATAAGAACTAACTGCATCATTGAGCCTATCAAGGTCTTTAAAAGCGGTTCCAAGATTATTGAATGCCTCAAAATAGTTTGGATCTAGATTGATTGCCTTTTCATAACTGTCTACTGCATTATCAAATTGATTTAGCTCTCTGAAGGCATCGCCAAGATTATTATAAGAGTCGGCGAAATCTGGATTAATGTCAATCGCCTTTTTATAACATTTAATAGCAGTTTCAATTTCACCAAACTCTTTTAATGCATTACCAAGATTATTATGCAATGTCGGATAATCTGGGCTAATAGTAAGGGCTTTTTGATATGATTCAATAGCTTTTTCAAGTTCACCATTATTCTTAAAAGCGTTACCAAGATTATTGTGCACTTCTAAATAATTTGGTTCTATTTCAAGAGCTTTTTGATATGACGAAATTGCTTTTGTATATTGACCAAGCTCTTTTAGAGCACTTCCTAGATAATTATGTGCTTCAGAAAAGTTTGGCTTAAGAATCAAAACCTGCTCTAAATACTCAACCATATCCTCAAATTGACCAAGATCTTGAAAGATAATACTTGCGCTAAAAAAAGCTTCAGCATAATTTGGATCCAATTTAATTGATTTTTTATAGCAACTTAATGAATCATCTAATTGGCCAAGTTCACGGAAAACATTACCAAGATTGTTATATGCTTGTGCATAATCTGGTTCAATCAATAGTGAACTTTCATAACTTTTTACAGATTCATCTAATTGTCCTAGTTCATGTAAAGCCCCTCCAAGATTGTAATGTGCTTTAGCATAATTAGGATTTATCATTATTGCTTTATTGTAGAATTCAACTGCAATATCAAATTTCTCTAAACCTGCATAACAAGCTCCAGCAATATTTAGCAATAAAGATTCACTCGGATAGTCATTTATTAATTTAAGAGAACTTTCTAAAGCTTTATGCAATTGACCACTTGAGAATTGATCAATAATGGATTGAATTTTAGATTCTGATAGTTTAGATTGAGTCATAATTGGTTATAACTCAAACCTTTAATTAGTGGCTTAAGATACTGCTCATATTTTTTCCACACTTCAGAACTGCCTTGATACATTTTTTGTCTAACTTGAAGGGCACTTGTTGTTTTAACGGCACCTTTATTTTTATAAAAGTTTAAGCAATTTTCATCCCAGTCAAGTTCACAATACTCCAATAATTTCTGAGTTTCTTTTTCCTGGTCAGTCGTAAGATTTTCATAACAAACGTCATGTATTTTATTTGGAAAGATTTTATGCCAATAATCCATAAGTTCTTTGTATAAAAGGAAATAATGAGCCAAGTCTTCTTGATTATAGGAATAGTAATTTCCATTGAAATAATATTTATAAATTGACCAGCAAGTTGCCATAGGGTCTCTATTCATATGAATAATTTTTGCTTCAGGAAATGCTGTCAAAATAAATCCAATATGTCTAAAGTTTAATGGCATCTTATCTACAATAACATTTTCGGAAATATTAAGCCTAGAAATGTAATCAGCATATTTTTCACGAATAGTTAACAAAGCACTTTCAGTAATACCAGTCTTGTCATCGTAATCTTTAAAAAATTGATTAATAATTGGAGATAGAATGGTTAATTCTCCAGCGCCATGAACCGAATGGTGACTATCGATAATTTGATGAACTAAAGATGTACCTGAACGAGGCATGCCTACTATAAAAATTGGCCTAAAGGATAATGGTTTGGATAATGATTTATCTACAGGAGGAGGAGGCAACTCAAATAACTCCTTAATACGTTCAAACCTCTTTTTGTCTGTATTAAAAGAATAATTTGATTCTTTTTTACGCAACCTGTTTGCTTCATTTAAGAATTTAAACTGCTCATCATGATTTTCGAGATGCTCGTATGTATGCGCTAAAGCAAAATTAAGGCCAATTCGGTCTATGAGCGTAAGATCATTTTTTGAAAGGAGTGAAAGCATCTCTGCAATGTGCGGGTCATTTTTTCTATACTTTTTTATTCGACTTAAGTGAAGGTGTGCGTCACCCCAATCAGGTTTAAGAACTACTGTCTTTTCAATACTCTTGAGATAGGCATCCTTATTCCCAAGATCTTTATAAGCTATTGCGAGATTAAAATATGCTTTTGCATAGTCTGGATTATGTTGCACAGCTCTTTCAAAACACTCAACAGCATCCCCAACCCTTCCAAAATCATTAAAAACATTCCCAAGATTATTATGAGCTTCAGCAAAATCATGCTTATAAGCTATTGCCCATTCTAAGCTTTCAATTGCATTTTCAAGCTGGCCTATGTCGTGCAATGCAGTTCCAAGATTATTATGTGCATCAGGGTAATCTGGAGAAATATCTATAGCTTTTTTATAACTCTCAATTGCAGCGTCATCCCTTCCTAAAATTTTGTACATTGCTCCAAGATTAAAATGAGCTTCTGCGTAGTCTGGTTTAATATTTACTGCACTTTCAAACATCTTTGATGCACCTTCTAGTTGGCCTAACTCTTTATAACAAGCTCCAATTAGATTAAACAATAAAGGTACATTAGGATATGTCGCATTCAATTCTTTAATTTTTTCAACGGCCTTTTGAAAATGTCCATTTGAATAAAGCGATAGAACGTTATCAATTTGCTCTCTAGACAAGCCAGACTGTTTATTTTTCATTAATATATTCCTTCAATAAATAAGCAATCTTGTAATTTTAAAAAAATTAAAATTCGTTTTTTTGTGCAAAAAATACAAGGGATTAAATTAACCTCTTTAAGCTAAATATTGATTTTATCTAGGTTTTCTCTTAACAACTCTTTTTTTGTATTTTTATTATTTTTTTGACTTTCAAAGAAAACTATTTAACTGTCTACAAATTTAAATATAATTAGATTTAATAAATTTGAATCAATGTCACTTAATCTTAACTTTACCTATTAGCACAATCTTAAAAAACATTCTCTCAGTATGTCAATAAAAACTCAGCGACTATTAGACCGTGCACAAAAACTTACCAAGAAGGGAGAGTTAGAAGGAGCTAGAGAAATTTATTCATCCATTCTAAAAACATCGCCAGACAATCAAGTCGCAAATAAAGGGTTGTTATCTATAGAAAAGAATTATGCAAAAAAACCTGAAAGAGCTCAACTGGATCAGGTTATGAAGCTATATTCATCTGGCTTAATTCAGGAATCATTAGATGCTGTTAATACAATAATCAAAGAACATCCTAATGAGCCAACATTATTCAATATAAGTGGTGCATGTTATAGTGCCATTGGCCCAATGGAATTTGCAATCAAAGACTTTCAGAAGGCAATAAATCTAAAACCAGACTACGCTGAGGCTCATTATAATCTTGGTGTTGTTTTTCAAAAAATTGCTAAGCTTGATGATGCATTCAGTAGCTATGAAAAAGCATTAACTATTAACCATGCATATCCACAAGCTCACAACAATCAGGGAATGATTAACCTTAAGCGAAGAGAACTTGATTTAGCTGTTAAAAGCTTTGAGTGGGCAGTTGCATATAATCCTAACTATGTTGAAGCGCACAATAATCTTGGAGCAGTATTTCAAGAACTTATGATGTATGAAAAAGCAAAGGAACAGTATGAAAAAGCAATAGCTATTAATCCAAAATTTGCACAAGCATTAAATAACTTAGGTGCTTCTTGCGAAATCTTTGGACTTAAAGACCAAGCTTTAGAAAACTATAACAAAGCTTTAGTAATAGATCCAAGCTACTCTGAAGCACATCGGAATATAAGTGCTATTAAAAAATATAAGAAAAATGATCCCCAAATTAGTCAGATAGAATCACTTTATTCAAAGACTAATGTGAATCTTTCAGATAAAAGAAACTTGTGCTTTGCTTTAGCCAAAGTAAATGAAGATTTAGGAAACAATAATCAATTCTTCAAATTCTTAAATGAAGGAAATCAATTGCGCAAGCAAGAATTGAATTACTCTTATTCTTCAAGTAAAAAATTTCATTCTTATCTTTTAAAAGCTTTTCAAAATCCTCCTGAAATAGTTTCAGCGCCGTTACAAAAAAGTTCAACTCTACGTCCTATTTTTATTGTAGGAATGCCTAGATCAGGAACTACTTTGGTTGAACAAATTATTGCTAGCCATCATGCAGTTCATGGAGCTGGAGAATTAAATAACTTAAAGAATATTGTTACCCCAATTTTAGAAAATCACTTAAATAGCGATCATAAAAGCATCAAAATAAAAGACATTTTATCAATTCGTCAACAATATATAGACTCACTTAATTGTTTAAATTCTCCAGAAAAAGTAATAACCGACAAGATGCCAATTAATTTTAGACTCATTGGCTTCATTTTGTCAGCTTTACCTGAAGCTAAGATTATTCATCTCAAAAGAGATGCTAGAGCCACTTGTTGGTCAAATTACAAGCATTATTTCAATTCTGGAAATGGTTTTACTTTTGATCAAGAAGATTTGGCAAGATTCTATGGACTATATTCTGAGCTTATGGATTTTTGGCATGAATTATTCCCAAATAAAATTTACGATTTAAGTTACGAAACATTAACAGAAAATCAAAATACAGAAACAAAAAAACTTTTAAAGTACTGTGAACTAACCTGGGATGAAAATTGTCTTGAATTTCATAAAAACGAGCGTGGGATTAAAACAGCAAGTGCCTCACAAGTTAGACAAAAGATATACCAAGGAAGCTCTGAAGCTTGGAAAAAATATGAAAAATATCTTCAGCCACTTATTAACGGTTTAAGTGATTTCTAGTTCTGTTTTTATAAAATATTTAAAACTAATAAGCAATACATTAAATTCATGTATAAAGTACGTATGCACTTTTAATCAAAGCTTATGAGATTTGACTTTGTACCATTCTTTAATCCAGGTGAAAATATCCCATGGAATCGTGTCGTTAAAATGATGCGAGAACAAACAAATCTGGCTGAGCAAGCAGAATTTACGACAGTCTGGCTCACTGAGCATCATTTTGCTCATAATGGTTATCTCAATGCTCCGCCCAACCCTATCATGATGTCTCTTGATTTAGCATCCCACTCAAAAAAAATAAGGGTAGGTCAAGCGCCTATTGTTCTTCCTGACTGGCATCCACTCAGGGTTGCGGAGGATGTAGCACTTTTAGATAATATGACCGAAGGAAGGGTTGACTTTGGTGTTGCTAAAGGAATCAATGAGCGAGTCACTTTGCAGTTTAATCAAGACGCAGATCGAAGGGACAATGAAAAAAGCTATAGGCTTTTCATGGAGTCTCTTGAGGTAATATTAAAAGCCTGGATACAAGATCCTTTTAGCCATAAAGGTGAGTTCTACGAATTTCCGGTTCCTGGATGGAAAGAAACGAATCGCTACCTAATGCCTCTTGAAAAAGAGTATCACTCTGAAGATGGAGAATACACTGGTATGTATATTCATCCGAGACCTTATCAGCAGCCTCATCCTCCAGTATGGCTGATGTCAAACTCACCTCATACCTATAAATTAGCAGCTGAGAGAGGGTTTAATGTGATTGGAATGTCTAGCCCTCCAGGTAAGCTTGTGAGCTGTTGGGATGCTTATGCTAATGCAGAATCACATGATGGAACACTTCATCAAAGAGGAGATGGGGTTGGCGTATGCGTAGTTATCTATGTTGCTGAGACGATAGAACAAGCTGATAAAGATGTTAGGACTGCAATTAATGGTTACTATGAGTATCTGAGTGGCTCAAGACCAGAAGGAAGCTGGACTCGTAAAGCCTATCTTGATGATGATGCCAATCCAACAGATGAAGACCTCAATGGTGAGTGGTTTGATTTTCTTATGAAGTATGAGCTGATCTGGGTTGGAGATGCTGACTATGTGGCTGAAAAAATTCAAAAATATAATGAATCAATAGGACTTAAACACATTATGCTTCTTCAGCAATTCCCAGGCTTTGAATATCAAAAGATACTCAAGAGTATGACTCTTTTTTCTGAGAAAGTGATGCCTAGATTTGATCCAGATGGAGCTTAAGAATTAGGAGAGTTAACTGATGCTAGAACTTTGGGGTAGAAAAAATGCTAATCAAGTGATCCAGGTCCTTTGGGCGCTTTCCGAGCTGGGGGTTGGGTATAAGAGACACTCCATTGGAACAGAGGCTGGTGATCTTGAAACCAAAGAGTACAGATCTCTAAACCCAAACTCAAAAATACCCACCATTAGAGATAACGGCTTTGTGATGTGGGAGTCTCATGCAATCATTCGTTACCTTGCAAGGCAGTATGGTCTCGGAAGCCTTTACCCTGAAGACCCTCAAAAGGCGGCAATATCTGACCAGTGGATGACCTGGTCAACGGATAGCTTTATGGGCACATTTTTCCCTGTTTTTTGGGAGCTTGTTCGAACTGAAGAGAAAGACAGAGATTATGCAAAAATTGCTGAAATGGCTCAGCAAAGTGCTGACATTCTAAAAGTGCTTGATGATCATTTAGTGAGTAATCATTTTGTCGCTGGGGATCAGTTCACTTTTGGAGACATACCGCTTGGCGTTTTACTTCATAAATATTTTGTTTTAGATATTAAGAGGCCCTCACTTTCAGGTATTGAAGCCTGGTATGAGAGACTCAAAGAGCGCCCGGCATTCAAAGAACACGCAATGCAGCCCTTTGGTAACTCACCCTCAGAATTCTTTGATCTTCAAACTAGAGGTGAACAAAACTCATAACAGGTAAATATTATGTCAATCTTTAACTCAAATGCAAGTACGGAAGAAGCAGGTATAACCCCTACCCTTCTGAACGCTATTACTGATACTTACAACAGGAATGATATCGATGCAGTCATGTCATTCTTTGCAAAAGATGCAGTCTTCGATCATGCTGCTGGCCCTGATATGAATGGCACTCGATTTGAAGGCTTAGAGACAATAAGAGGTATCTTTCAGGGGCTTTTTAATAACGTTGAAAGCGTTAAATGGACACCCATTGACACAAGGATATCCGGTGACAAAGCTTACTGCGAGTTTCATCGCATTGCTAAACTTAAATCGGGCGAGGTTCAAGATTTTTTGAGTATCGATGTTTTAACCTTTAGGGAAGGGCTTATCATCCATAAGGATACTTTTTATAAGAATCGAACCACCTAAACAATGAAGGAATAAAGATGGAAAGAACAATACCAATTGACCCAATCCTCGAGAAAGGTTACAACGTTAGACTTCTGGTCGATGATTTCGATGGCCTCATTGAAAAGTGGTCTAATAGGAGTGAAAAATTTAGAGAGTCTGTCGACTCATCTCTTGAATGTCAGTATGGAAGTGGTGAGAAAGATAAATTGGATATCTTCAGGAGTGGTAAGTCAAATGCGCCATTATTCATTTTTGTACATGGCGGCTATTGGCAAAGAGGAGACAAATCAGTCTACAGCTTTGTAGCTGAATCCTTTGTTCAGTCTGGCATTGATGTCGCTCTTGTGGGTTATCAATTGTGCCCTGGCGCCAGTATGACAAATATCGTTGATAAGATTCGTGAAGCAGTCATATGGATCTGGAACAATGCGGATGATTACTCTATCTCAAAAAATCGAATCAATGTGTCTGGTCACTCAGCTGGAGGACATATTACAGGAATGGTTCTAGCGACAGACTGGAAAGAAATTTCTGAAGATCTGCCTACAGATATTGTGAAAACTGGAATTCCGATCAGTGGACTCTATCAACTAGATCCAATCA
>Ga0315327_10000225_pt1 | contig 27373 bp, 28 predicted proteins | sample M110032315metaG_FD_203460 | JGI IMG/M metagenome (GOLD analysis project Ga0315327, IMG submission 203460) | Ammonia-oxidizing marine archaeal communities from Monterey Bay, California, United States - M1 100m 32315 | ecosystem: Environmental > Aquatic > Marine > Coastal | place: USA: California... | reverse complement strand
GTTTATCTCGTGAATTGTGCAATAAGTTTGAAAATAGGCAAATCGTAAAGAAAGCAATTAGCATGACTAAAGAACAAGTCGAATTATCTGGTTTAGAGAAATCTAAAAGAGCAGAATATGAAGAATATATAGCTTCTAAATTAGGATTAGATAGTTCAGAAATTTACGTAGATATACCCCCATTTTCCGTAATGCCAGGATTGAAAACTAAAATATTAGAAAGTGATGGAAAGATATCGTTTGCACATAGCCACTCAAGATTGATTTCAAGTCTCTATGAAGCTCAATTTGATCATTGGAGAGGTGCAGTTTATGGCCCTTATGAATTAAAAGATGAAATCATGTCAATATCAAAAGGAGTTCTTGGATTATAAATGTCTAAAACAATAACTAAATTTTTAGAAAGATTTGGGTGGAATATTGATAATTATATTTGGGACGGCAGTGCACACTTATTTTATGTTCAAGAACCAGATGATTTAGAAATTAAATTTGAAGAATTAAGATTAGCTTTTAAGAAAGTTAATAGTTTAGGAGCAGACCGAGCTTTTCCAATGTTGAGAAGGGCTGGGGATGAATTAATTCTTGTAGTTATTCCGCAGCCTTCTTTTGATTATGTTAAAAATAAAATGAATTTATATTTATTAATAGCCACAATTTTTACAACCACTTGGGCAGGTTCAATGTGGTGGGCTTCCTATTCAGATTCAGAATTATTAGGTATGAGTTGGTTTTGGCTTCGTTTATTGATAACTCCAGATGTATTTTTCATGGGATTTCTGACTTTTTCATTGCCTTTAATGGCAATTCTTGGAACTCATGAAATGGGTCACTATTATTATGCAAAAAAGCATAATCTTGATGCATCTTTACCTTTTTTTCTACCAATGCCTCCCATGATATTTCCATTTGGAACTATGGGTGCTTTTATTTCAATTCGTGAACCAATACCAAATCGTAAAGCCTTGTTAGATGTTGGCGCTAGTGGACCGATTGCAGGATTATTAGTAGCCATTCCAATTACAATACTTGGTTTTTGGTTAACTGAACAAAATGCAGTTCCAACACCAATTGATTCGGGAGACTCATTATATTTAGGAACTTCAATATTTTTTGATTTATTGTATGGTTTAACAGGTACCTTCTACACACCTAGTGGAGATTATCTTTCACATCCTGTGGTTTTAGCTGGTTGGACTGGCTTTTTTGTTACAGCTCTTAATTTAATGCCTGCAGGCCAATTAGATGGTGGCCATATTGCAAGGGCATTGTTAGGGCCCAAAGCGAATGGACTCTCATTTGGAGTAATCATACTTTTGTTATTCATGGCCTTTTATGGTATTCCAAGTTATGAGCCTTACTCAGGTTGGGCCGTCTATGCTCTTCTAATTTATTTTCTAGGTACTTCGCATCCACCTCCATCCGAAGAACTTTCCAAGCTGGGTAAATCCAGATGGGGTGTTGGAATTTTGACTGCATTAATTTTGGTAACAACATTCACACCTTCACCGATATACACAGTTGAATCAGAATTTGACTTAAGTATCGAATCAGAGATAACTGAATTTAATCCTGTTTTTGGAGAATCAAATATAACTAATTTCACAATAAAAAATATAGGAGAATCAGGCGGTTGGGATAATCTTACTATAGATATTGATCAAATAATAAATTATACTATTATTTTTGAAGTAAAATCAGTATTTATTAGTGATAGTAATAGTCTATTAAATTCATCTTCATCAAATTTTAGCAATTATGTGTGGTGGGATTTAACAGGCCATAATTTGACATTGAATCTGACATCCAATTCTTATGCCAATTTAACTTTATTAGTAACTCCTCTCCAAGAGCCTATCGAGGGCATATTTAATTTTGATTTGAGAGCAATCAGTAGGACCGAACATGTTTATACGAGAACCTTTGATTTAGTTGTAGAGGAAAAAGCATAATGGACGTTTTTGAAGGTAAAGTTTGGATTTCAAATAAAGGTTTGACTGAAACCAGTGTTGGTGTTGAAAATGGTAAAATACAGGCAGTTAAAAAAAATCTTAAAGGCGAACAAAAAATAAAATTTGAAGGTATTATGTTGCCAAGTGCATTAGATATGCATGTGCATTTCCGTGACCCTGGTTATCCACATAAAGAAGATTGGAAAAGCGGCTCTGAGTCAGCAGCTTGTGGTGGAGTTACAGCTGTCGTAGATATGCCTAATACTAACCCTTTTACTTCAGACGTTTCTACTTTTAATAAGAAAGAATCAATAGCATCTTCTAGATCCATTGTTGATTTTGGAATTGGTGTAAATGTTGAAGAAGGCTTAACCAATGAAGAATGGTTTGATACCATACCTTCCGCATTTTGGAAATTATATCCTTATGGTATAAGTTCTGAGCAATATTTTTCTAATGCTAGAGAGGTTTTGGGAAAAACTAAAAAACCCTTAGTGATACATTGTGAGCATCCAGATCATATGCATAATGAGCCACTTAATGAATTGGCAGATCATACAAAAAATCGGCATAATGCTGAATCTGAATGTTTATCTTCAATGCCATCTTCTCCAAATTTACATGTAGCTCATTTATCTACTAAAGAGGGATTGAATAACATGCCTAGTCTGGCTACTTCTGAAGTTTGCCCTCACCATTTACTTTTGAACCTGGATAATTGTCATTCATTAGATTGCAAAGTTGATCCTCCCTTACGCACTCACAATGACAACCATACATTGTACAATGCATTTCGCGATGGTCGAATTCCAATTCTTGCTAGTGATCATGCACCTCATACTATTAGTGAAAAAAGATCAGATAATCCACCTTCTGGCCTTCCTGGTGTTGAGACGATGATACCTTTGATGTTGAATGAGGTTTTAGAAGGCCGACTTGAAATGCAACGCTTAGTTAATGCAATGTCTGAATCTCCAGCTTCACGTCTTGGATTAGATCGCGGTCGTATTTCAGAAGGTTTAACTGCGGATTTCATGATAGTTGACATGAAAAACAGTAAACCAATAGACTTGGATTGTCTACATTCAAAGGCTAATTGGACTCCGTTTGAAAATTGGTCTGCAATATTCCCATCAAAAGTTTATCGAAGAGGAGAGTTAATTGCAGATGATGGTGAGATTACTAGTAAAAGCAAAGGCCACAATCTTTTCAGTTAATCCATACATTTTTTAACGCAACTTTAATAGCATGTGTAATAAGGTTACATAATAATGCAACGTTTCTTTCAATACCTAGCCCTTTGTGCCTTTGCTTTTGTGATTACATCAGGCCCTTCCCAAGCAGCAGGTAATGAATATGCAGATGTTGAAATTTATTTTGATAAAGTTGGTTTTGGAGATACCTATGAACTTACTACCGAAGAACCTTCTTCTGAAAAACCAAAGTATTGGAAAGCTTATGATGAACCAGGTCAAGAGAACTCATTCCATCCCTTAGTTTCATGGGAAATGAATCTTGGAGGGCCTATAAATTTAGGAGATTCTTTAAGCTATATAATATGGGTTGAATCAACAAATGTTCAAGAAATTAGATTTAGGACGACTCTTTTCATTTCAACTTCAGAAGGAATGTCAAACATATCTGTTGATGAAGTTACAAAAACATCGGGATTTGGTGGTTTTCTAAATAGAAATTATACCTTAGAACTCGAAGGTTCCTCAATAGATACTAGTGATTTTCCGAATGGCGTTCCACCTTATACTACCATAGGTTTTAAGCTTGAAACAAGTGTTACATGGGCGCCAGACACAGATAATCGCACAGCTTGGATTAAAGCAGCTTCAAGCAGAGGTTGTGGTAATGATTCAGGTACTGTGGCGTGTGATTCATCATTCATAATTAATGTTAGACATGTAGAGATTGTAGATGATTATTTAGGTTTTTTTAGTAATGACCGTATAGAAGAGATGGGAGCTGATAGTTTATTTATTAAGGTAAATGTTTCTAATGCATTAGGTGCAGATAATCTAGACGTAGATAGCTCTAGTATTGAAATCCAAGGTATTTCTAACGGCGGTACATTCAAAAATTCAATTTTAGTCAAAGATAAGCACACTTATGCTAAATATATTCAAGGAACTTGGTATTATCAAGAAGATCAAAATATAGTAACTGGAAATTATGAAATTGAATTTTCTATTAAAGATGTTTATGGCAACGTTTGGACTGCAACATTAGATTATGAGCTCGTGGTCGATGAATATGGTTTAGAAATTGAGTTTAATGATAATTATAGTCCTTCAGGACAACTACCCAAAGGTGGCAAAGTAGATTTTGAGTTTTTAGTATACAATACAGGCAATACACGGGATATATTTACTATTGAATTAGATGATAACTCTCTCCCTTCAAATTGGGATGCAACTCTAACTTCACAGTCTACACTTGATATTGGGATGGGTTTGTACAATTATGTTCAAGTTAAGATTGAAGCTCCAGTCTCAGCGCCTGGAGGAAGCAAAGAACATGTAAATATAATTGTAACATCGACAAGTAATTCTGAGGTTTCAGAGAATGTGAAATTAGATGCTACCGTTAGAATATATGGCGTTGTTTTTCTTTCACCACCTGATAAAGTAAATATTGATCCCGAGGCTTTGGATATTGATGGTTATTATTATTTCAGTATTAATTTGAGAAATACAGGGAGTGATATGGACACTTATCGATTAGATGTCACAACTGCCCGTAGTGATTGGTCTATACGTATAGAGATTGATGGAACTGAAATATCGGCAGTAACAATAGGTGAATCTCAAACCCAAAAAATAGATTTAGTTTTGAGGCCATTAAATTATGGAGGTAGTTTGGGTGAATCCGTTGGCCTTCTTTTAACTGCAGATTCAATTTCACCTGGGGATGGTTCAGCCACTTTAACTTCAGATATAATTATAGATATACCTTTAGATCGCATTTCAGATTTAGGAGTTGATATTGCGGATGTCTCAATTAATGGTAAACCATTCTCTTTGTTAACTGAAGATGATTTGAGTTCCACAGAACCAATACAACTAAGATTAACAGTATACAATAATGGCGGTAAAAGTACAGTACCTTTTAGTGTTAAATTATACGCTGGTCAGAGAGTTGTAGATGAGTATAATCTCGAGCAGGGCGTCAGTGGTTTTGGTAATGAACCTATAATATTAACTTGGTCAAACCCATCTGCAGGTTCTACTATTTTGAAAGTTAAGGTAGATTTTGAACAGGCAGTTTCTGAATCAATTTATTTATTGTCTGATAATTCACTTGATCTTAAATTAACAATAAATGAACAAACTGAAAATGGAGATGATAATAATAATAATAAAGATTCATCACTATTGCCAGCCCCTAACTACATATCTACATTATTTATCTTGACAATAGTTACAATTTTTAATCGTCGAAAGGGTAATATTTAATCTTCATAGATTTCAAGAAATTCTCCACAGAAAGGACAGGCTTTCCATTCAGGTTTTACTGGTTTGTTGCATAAGGCACAATATTCTTGATTTTTCGTTGCTGAATTTATATGCTCCTTCATATTTCCAAAATTCTGATTAGGCAAGGGCATTTTCTCTTCTTGTTCCTTAAAAACTAAAGCATCTTCTTCACTAAATCCATCCAATTCTTCAGGTTCCTTATTTCCTAACAATTCATTTAAGAGGCGATGTTCATTTTTGATTATCTCGCCTTTTAGTTGTCTATTACTCCCATCAAGATTTTCAGCTTCTTCAACTTCGGTTTCATATTCCTCTTCTAATGGAATTAATTGAGGTAAAATTCTAAATTTCCTTCTTACATCCCTACCTCTCTGTGTTTTTGTTAGAACAAGGTAGAGTAATATCACTCCAATTCCTATTATTAAAATAATCTGATTTGTCTCTAAATTTTCTATTTGTTTTTTAATTTCTTCCAGTGCCTTTTTACTGTCCACACTGAGTTTATGAGGGTAATATATTTATTATTTCCCCTTCACAAGTTTTTATATCAAGCCCATTTAGAGTGGGATACTCCAGAGCCAGATTTGTCCTAGTTTAGCATAGCGGGGTGGGGTAGCTAGGAAATCCCGTCGGGCTCATAACCCGGAGATCGATGGTTCAAATCCATCCCCCGCTACCATTTTTATTAAGAAAGCGTTTTAACCCTAAGTTGAGAAAAATCTTTGAACACACTGCTGACGCTGGTATTGAGGTCGAAGACAAGAATTTATCAGGAGCTTTTCAGGAAGTTAGTTTAGCATTTACTGAAATAATAACTGGAGGTAATTTACCCGATTCCGAATCATTCCATATTATTGATTTAGAAGGCACCAATTTAGATAATCTTTTAGTTCGTTATATATCACATTTAATTTTTCTTTTTGATACTGAGAATTTTATAGTTGGTTCTACAAATCTTAAACTTTCTATTGATGGGGGCGAACGATTAAGGGGAAAAATATATGGTGAGAGATATAATGAATCAAAGCATGGTTATGGTGTTGAAATCAAAGCAATTTCTTATCATATGTTACATATTTCCGAAGGTCCGCCTTCTAAAATTAAGTTGATATTAGATCTTTAGAAAGATGTAAATCGATACATGTTCGTGTCTAATAATGGCTTGGACGGCAATTGCTTATAATCAAGGTAAAAGAGTAAAGCCAATTTGTGATTTAGGTACCATTAATTTTATGCCTTCTGGCCTTGATATATCCATTCCCGAGGCGGTAGAGCCAACATTAATTTGGGATATGGGGGGGATACTTCGAAATCGACCAGATCCGTCTTCTTTAAAATTAAATCCAGAAAATGAGATATATGTAGATTTTGGATTAACATGGGGTGAAGATATTATTGATTTATTAATGTTAGATCGAGGTCAGGTAATTCTTCCTTTAAGGAATTTACAAGGATTTAATGAGTTAGATGCAGCTTTAGCTTACGTAGAAAATATAACAATAGGTATTGATTGGTCTACTTCCGTTAAATCCTCAAGTTCAGATTTTTCAATAGATATTGTAAAGTTGCTTCATTTACTCCATCAGAGAGGTCAAACTGATATTTTGATTTATAGTTTAATTGGCGAAGTGCCATATATACCTGCAGGAACTGCAGCTAATTTGAATATTAATGTAGCATATCTTACAGAATCTAATATTCAACCACAGTGGGCTAAAGGAGTATTCATCTTCGAATAATCTAAATGTTACACATAGGTCTTGACGATACAGATTCGGTAAAAGGTGGTTGTACAACATGGTTGGCTACTAAAGTAATTCAAGAATTATCTGAATTTGATTTAATCGATTATCCTCGTTTAGTTCGCTTAAATCCCAATGTACCGTGGAAAACAAGAGGAAACGGTGCCGTTGCTTTAATATTAGGTAAAGGTACAGGATCCAAAAAGCTAATTGGTGAATTGGATGGCAAGCCGTTCTTTATTTTTGAAAAAAGTACAGAAATAAAATATGATAAAAGGCAGATTCTTGATAGGGTTCTTAATTTAATTCATAAGTATTCTATGCCTGACTCTGAACCCGGTGTTATAATTTCCGATTCATTCCTTCCTGAAGGTTTGTATTGGCAAGGAGTGAGTAATATAGTTACCAAAGACATGCTTTTAGAATCAACAGAGGGGACTGTATACTCAGGATTAAGAGGGTCTAGGGGCCTATTTGGTGCCGCATGTTCATTAGCTTGGTCTGGAAACTCTAGCAAAAGTACGGGCATTTCCCATACTTGGGAGTTGATAGGATATAGAAATCAAGATAATTGGGGAACAAAGAGAAATATTGATTCTTCAGCAGTTCAAAAAATATCTAACATTGAAACTGTATTTTCGTGTACTGATTTAGATGGTAAAGTTGCGATGGTTCCGAATTCTCCATGCCCTGTTTTATGGGGTTTTAGGGGAACTAATGCCGATAAGTTAATTCAAAATTTCGAGAAATTAGGGCCTGAAAATCCTTCTAGGTGGTTACTCTACAAAACCAATCAAGCTACAGATGACCATCTTAGGTTTAAAGAAATTTCTGAAATTAAAGATGGAGATAGTGTGAACATAGAGGTTTCTGTTATTTCAAAATCTAATACAATTAAAGGAGGTCACCGTTTCTTTGAGGTACAAGATAAATTCAATAATACTATCGATTGTGCGGCTTTTGAACCAAGTAAAAATTTTAGACATATTGTAGATAAACTTGAAATTGGTGATTTGTTAATAATATGTGGAAGTGTAAGTAATGGCACAATAAATTTAGAAAAATTAAGAATATTGGAGTTGGTTCCTAGATTTTTAAAACCTGCAAATCCGATATGTACCTGTGGTCAAAGAACACATTCCTCTGGTAAAGATTCATACTATCGTTGCAAATCTTGTAGTAAAAAGTATGATAGACCTGAAAAAGTTGAAGCAAGTTCAGGTTTGGAATTAAAATGGTATGAACCTCCAGCTTCATCTCGCAGACATTTATCTACGCCTATATCTTTGATGGTTTATTAAATTATGAATATTGAAGAAAATGATAAGAAAAGAGCATACTTTGCTTTGATAATAGGTATATTTGCGATTTCTACCTCAGCAATTCTTATACGTTGGAGTAGTAGTGAGCCATTAGTTATCGGCTCATATCGACAAACGTTTGCTACTTTTTTATTTTTACCGTTTTTAATTAAAGATAGATTTAAGGAAATAGCTTCATTAAAATTGAATGAAATTATGGAGTTAGTATTGATAGGTCTTCTTTTAGGGGCGCATTTTGGCTTTTGGATTTCATCAGTTAAAGCAACATCCGTTGCAGCTTCAGTGCTTTTAGGAACTTGTCATATTGTGTATGTTTCCATTATAGGTTGGTTGGTTTTTGGCGAAAGCCTTAATCAAAAAGGAATTTTTGGTACGTTAGTAGCTTTATCAGGTATAATAATTCTTTTTTGGGGAGACTTAGTTGAAAACCCTGGTAACTTTAATGGTAATTTTTTAGCGTTTATATCAGGCATACTCGCGGGTTTGTATTATTTGGGTGGACGTAAACATCGTAAGAAAATCAGTTTGCCAACTTATGCTTCTATTGTTTATCTTTCAAGTGCAATTTTTATGTGGATTGTTGTTCTAGTTCAAGGATTAGAATATCAACAAATTTCCAATTCAGAATTTCAACTATTTTTCTTAATGGCATTAGTACCTACTTTGTTGGGCCATACTATGCAAAATTGGGCACTTGCCTTTTTACCAGCCTATGTTATTTCTATAACTCTACTTGTTGAGCCTATTGGTTCTGGTCTTTTAGCATGGTTAATCTTTGATGAAATACCAAGCTTAGGGGTCTTGTTTGGAGGCATTATTGTTCTTTATGGTGTATATGTAGTAGCATTATCCGAACAGACTTCTAATCAATAAGATCTTTTTTTAATTTTTCAAATTCATCTACTTTAATTATACCCATTTTCTTTAAATTTTCTAGTTCTTTTATTCGTTTTATTTTTTTATTTTGCGTTTTATTTACAGGTATTTCTTTTTTCTTTTCTTTCTTCTTAATTTCTGATAAATTTTTTCTCTGATTTTCAATATCGTTTTTCCTTTTATTTCGGTGGGCTAATTCTTTAAGAATAATTGCAGCCATCTCAAGCTCCTTTCCTCCATTTATTTTCGAAAGGGCTTCTCCTGCTCTATTTTCTTTTTTCTTCCGTATAATTTTTCTTTTCATAGTTCTTAACTTGATTTCTTCAGATAAGAAGTGATAAATAAACGTTAGAGTAATATGAAAATGTTTTAATCACCCCACTCACTGTGACTATATGTCTGAGTTAGTATTGTTGAGAGATGAAGAATTAAAAATGCAATTACGTCCTCATATATTTTCATTTTTTTATTTGTATATTGTTTTCTTTTTATTATTGGTTTGGGCTTACATAATTTATGATTTTTTTGCTATGGATAAATTTTCAGGCTTTCCTTTCTATAGTGTCATTGAAGATTTTTTAAAAGATAGTGAAGTTTTAGCAGGCTCAGTTATTTGGTCTTTAGGTTTATTTATTGTTGGATTCTTGGCACGTTATTTTTTCTTAGATTCTGGCGGTCAGAGTATTTTCCGACTTTACGGCGGTGTTGCACTTTTTGGTATAATAGTTATGTCTTATCACGCTTGGAAAATGGAAGATACAATGGATTTTGGACGTAAGTTTATACCGCTGTTGACAGCTACAATCGGTTTTTTAGGAATGTTTTCAGTTAACGCTTATCGTCGTTCTTTTACCTACTATCTTACTAATAACCGAATTGTCCTCCAGAGCAGTTTTCTTATGAATAGTAGTGAACGTCAGGTACGTTATAATCACATTGAAGATATAAAAATGGAACAAGGCGTAATTGGAACTATATTTGGTTATGGAACAGTATTGCCACTTACAGGTTCAGGTCTCGGAACTGGCACTGATGAATCAATGATGATTGCAGGTTCTGGAGCTGAGGTAAAGGGATTAGGAAGTATTGGTTTCGCAGGCGGTTCACGTAGTTCTTCTAAACGGATTAGACATAATCCACATGATTGTCTTTTTGGTGTTCCATCACCTAGCAAAGTCAGAGATTTAATAACTGAGAATATTCAATCTGATACTGGTGTTGAACACCTGAAAAATATTAAAGAATTATTGAGCAAACAAGAAGATTCAGTTAATGAATAATTAAGCTGTTTTTAATTCAATACCTGCTTCTTTAAACATATTCATTGATAGCTCAAAATCAGTAGCCCATCTATCTGGTATTTCTGTATTTTTAGGATATATTACAGTTAAAATCCCGGCTTGAATTAATGATCTTGCACACCGAGTACATGGAGGCCAGGTGACATATGCAGTACATTCTTTCAAAGATATTCCAATTCTAGCTGCATGCATAATTGCATTTTCTTCAGCATGACAAATCATTGGATATTTAATTTCCCGATTATTTAGTCTTTCCTCGTTATCTTCAATTCCTCTTGGTAATCCATTAAATCCGGTACTTCTAATTTCACGGTCAGGCCCCACAACAACACATCCTACTTTCGTGGATGGATCTTTGCTCCAATTTGATATATGAATTGCAAGGTTTAAGAAACGTTCATTCCAATTAGCCATTATTGATTAATTCGTAAGGGCCTCCATATAGCTATCTATGATGTTCTAATTTTATAGCATATTTGGCAGTCACATTCTTTTTTTCGCGCTTGACACCATTCTCTTCCATAGAAAATCATTTGTAAATGAAGTTTATTCCATAAACTTTTATCAAATTTACGTTTTAAATCTCTTTCAGTAGTTACTACATTTTTCCCACTTGATAGCTTCCAACGAAAAGCCAATCTGTGAATATGTGTGTCTACTGGGAACGCATCTTGGTTGAAAGCTTGAGACATTATTACTGATGCAGTTTTGTGACCTACACCAGCTAAATTTTCTAGTTCTTCAAAGGTTTTTGGGACTTTACCTTTATGCAAGGATAATAGCTGGTGAGACATCTTTTTTATATTTTTAGATTTGGTTGGGGCTAATCCAATTTCTCTAATAAAATTTTTAATTTCATCAGTACTCAAAAGGCTCATTTTTTCTGCAGTATTAGCTATTCCAAATAATTTCGGTGTTATTTGGTTTACTTTTTTATCAGTACTTTGAGCACTAAGCATAACGGCTACTAGAAAAGTAAAATTGTTTTCATGGTTTAAAGGGATATCTGGTTTAGGATATAATTTCTCTAGTGTTGAAGTCACAAGTTCAATTTTATCCACCAATTTCAATATATATCCTCTTATTTCCCTTTAAAATTAGCTTTTCTTTTTTCCATAAATGCCGTGATTCCCTCTTTTCCATCTTCAGAATTGAAACATTCTAAGAACATTTCTCGCTCAAACTTTAGCCCCTTCTTTAGTTCCATATTTGAGACTGATTTGACACTTCGTTTTGCTCTTTCAATTGCATAAGGTGATTTTTCAGTAATAGTTTTTGCAATTTCCATAGTTTTAATTTCTAATTCTTTATGATCAAAGACAAAATTTAGAATTCCATATTGTAAGGCTTCTTCAGCTTTTATCATTCTTCCTGTAAGAATCATTTCCATTGCACGCCCTTCACCAATTAACCTAGTTAATCTCTGAGTTCCACCAGCCCCAGGTATGATTCCAATATTTATTTCAGGTTGGCCCACTTTAGTTCTATTACTAGCTATTCTCAAATCACAAGACATCGCAATTTCTAAGCCCCCTCCTAAACAAAAGCCATCTATCATAGCAATTACAGGTTTTGATAAGTTTTCAATTATTTCAGTTACTATCCAATCTTTCTTTAGATCCTTTTCAGTTTCCAAATCAAGTTTCAAGAATTCTTTGATATCAGCTCCAGCAATGAATGCTTTTCCTGAAGCTCCAACCAAGATGATAGTAGAAATTCCGCTTTCATTTCCAAGTTTCTCAAAAGCTTCAGCCATTTCAGTTCTTGTTTTTGAATTTAGGCTATTCATCTGTTCAGGACGATTAACGGTAATAATTCCAATTTTATCGTTTCTATCTATCAAGACATTGGTCATATTATTCTATAAGCCCTCTTTTATTGAAGTTTTGTTTTATTCATCAAATGTGCCGCATGACGGACAAATCTTATCTTCAGATATTTCAAACATAGATCCGCAAGCACTACACAATAATTCTCCATCAATTTCTGTAAATTTAGAATCGGTTACATCATTTTCTATAATTCCATCAGTCTTAACAACTTCTGCAATTCCAGTAATTAATTCTTCATTTTCTTTATTTCCTATGAAATAATATCCAGCACCTCCTAAACCAACAAGCCCTAAAAGTCCAGCACCAATAAAAATGGCATTACTCGAAGTTTCATTTTCACTTTCTTTCACATTGTTTTCTTCTATTTCTTTTTCAAGAACTATAGAGCTAACTTCAACATCAGATTCATAATCCATTCTATCTACTGCCACTACTGAATAGTAATATGTGTATCCAAGTTCTACTCCCAAATCATTATATGAAATATAAATTTCATTAGACTCGAAATATCCGACTATGTTTCCAGTTTCATTTTCGTTCATTGAACGATAAATTCGATATCCATTTACATCTTGTGATTGAGATGACTGAAACACAATCGAAACAACTGTAGTTCCATTTTCACTACTTCCTTTATCCCTTAGTTCTAAATTTCTAATATTTTTAGGTATATCTTGATCTACAATAAATTCCTCATAACTTTCATTAAGATGATAATTTCCAGCTATGTCATATGTTATAATTCTAAAATAGTAATGATTCTCATTAATTGTATTAATTGAAATAGGGAAATCATTGACCATATATTCACCATATAGTATCCATTCTAGTGGAAATATTTCTTCTCCTTCTTTATATAATGAATAATACAAACTTAGATTTACTGTGTCATCTAAGTTTTCTATATCTATAATGATTGAATTCGAGTCAATCAGTTCAGGAATGTCTACAAGATTAGTAACAGGAGCAATTCTATCAACAGTTAAGATATCAGTCACATTAGAAATGCCTTCATTTCCAGCTTCATCATAAGCCAATACTCTAAATTCATATATTCCATCCATAGGTATGTTAAACCCTACCCATTTTGCTAGAGTATTATCTTCTATAATTATCCATGTTTGATTTTCATTAAGGCGATACTCTATGCTATAACCAGTAACATTTGGATGATTTATGGTCCATTCAATTTCAATATAATCTAAATTAGTAAGATTGCTTGATAATCTTAAATTCACATTGGCGTATGGTGCAGAAAGATCTACTAATGTTTGACTATCATATTTGTCTTCTTTATCTTCTACAAGACCATCATTATCACCCCCCATAGATCTAAAACGATATTTATGCCCGTCAATTCCATAAGTAAATATTGCAGATTCAGTTTCACTAGAGAAATTATTCCAAAATATCCAATCTCCCCAATTTTCACCATTAGTTCCATTGTCAGTCATATATTCTATAATGAAATATTTCGTGTCATTTCCCATAATTTCATTGGTTTTATACCACTCTTCAACATACCAATTAACTTCAAAAGATAAATTGTTAATTAATTTTGGAGATTGAGTATAAGTTGCAGGCGATAGTGCATCTGGAATGACGTATAATCTTGCTTTAACAATAATATACTTCGTGTCTAAAGTAGTTGAATTCATTGAAGTCACAGAAATATTAAATTCACCAACTGAGAATTCAGTAACCGAAGTGTTTAGAGCAATAGTTAGACTTATGGTTACTTCTTCAGCAAAATCAGCATGTACAATCGAGTCATAATCTACAATTGTAAAGTTAATTGTATCATTCAGGGTTATGCTAATCTCATATGAATCTTCTATGTTACCTTCATTGTATCCCCATATTTCAAATATATAATTCCATTCGTTTTCACAGCATATTTCTTCTTGAGATACTGCTTTATCACTTATTGGGGCTACTAATTCAAAAGCATATACTGGTAAAACCTCAAGTTTAAGAGAAATATAATCAGGTTGAAATCCCCAGGCAGTGGATTTAGGAGTTACACTTATTAGCTCTTCATCAAACCATTGTGTATTTCCAGTTTCTCTAACAACAGATGCTAAAACGTTCGTTCCTTCATTCAATAAACTTGTATTGAATTTGATTTCCTCATTCCAATATCTAGCCGTGTGCCCTTGCCCCCATCCCATGTCATTAAATATTTCATGTCCATTCAAGTAGTATGTCCCATAGTTATTTGCAGCCATATTTAGGCTGAGAGTATCATTTTCGTAATCACTTAGGTCTTCAATATAAAAAATGTGTCTGAAGTATGCATAATTATTCCCAGTCCATTCAGTATTATAGTCAATACCACTTAGATCTTCATCTCCAAATGGTGCTGGAGATAGTGTCCAATTTGAATTTGTTACAAAATCAATCTCTGTCCAAGTTGTATTACTTTCTTCGTATAGCCGGCCACCTGTTGAATTCACCCATTTCCATTCAGTTCCATTATCACGCCCACTTTGAACAATCATGTTTTCTATTTCACCATGATATTGTGAACGTGCTGTTAATGTCAAATCGTAAACTCCTGAATAGGTGTTGTTATCAGGCGTTATTTCAAGTATAACTGTTCCAGTTTCACCTGGAGCGAGGTCAATGATACTTGGGACAAAATCTACATCCCAAGCACTATTTGTCCCAAATATTTGGAAAGTGTAATTGTCGCTCACATCACCTTCGTTTGATATAGTTATATTGTAAGTTAAGGTTTCACTAGTGTTACCCACCTTATAATCATTATCAACTGATAAATTGTAGGCATAATATCCTACATGTATAAACCTTGTTAGGCTTTCATTCAAAACTTTTGCAGTCACATTGAATTCGCCTAGTCTATCAGGTGTCCAGTCTACTTTCCATTCAAAAGTTTTATTGTTTTCGATTTCAATAGTTTGATTTGCAAATACAAGTTCATCAATTTCTAGTGTAATATCGAGGTTAGTTGCATTATTTTCTTCGTTATTAAAAAAATCAATTCGCAGCATCAATTCATCTCCAAGTACAATTGGGTTCTCTTTCCAAGTTTGTATTTTTAAATCTAATTCACAATCAAGCCAGGTTGTGTTGTCACCTCCTCCCCATAGACTATCTCTCCCAACTAAAACAAGAGTATTATTTCCTTCAGTGAAAAGACCCACATTGATATCAATTTCTTTATTCCAATATTCTGCATCACCTTCATAACAACCCCCACTGTAACTTAAACAATTTTGAATTTGTTGCCCATTTAAATATACGGCATAATAATTCGTATATGCTGACTTTACTTTCCCACCTAATACTGCCGTTGTATCTTCAATCGTGAAATTTTTTCTTATAATTATATAGTCATTATCTCCATCACTTCCGTCAGTATGTTCAGATTGCCATACAGTTCCCGGTTCTATTCCTCCATTTGCTTTGTTTCCAAAAGGAGCGCTTCCTGTTTCCCATTCTCTATCATCAAATGATGTTTCTTCCCAGTCATCAGGAAAATCATTATCATCATCAAATATCTTGAAGCTATATTCAGTTGATTCATTTTTACCACTTTGGACAACAGTTACAGCTTCTCCATTTTCAAAATCGTTAGTATATTTGATACTGGTGATATCTATATTAGGTTCATCAGCTTTGACTTGACCAACAAGTATAAAAGTTATAAAAATAATTAACAGAAATGCAATATTTTGACGAAGAACCATATCTCCGCATAAACAACATATAATTATAACTTTTTACCAATTCACAATCAAATTTTTAAGTTCACTTAGGTCACCTTTCAAATGATAATCTGCCTTTTCAATAACGGTCATATCATTAGTATTTACTGCAATTGCTAATCCTGCTCTTTCAAACATAGGGATATCAACGGTAGTATCTCCTATGGCAGCTACTTGTTTTTTTTCTAATTTCAAATCATTTAGCAATTTATCCATGACTTCTCCTTTTGCATGCCCACTTGCTCCCACTTCTACCATTAAATGGCCATCATCGCCATCAATAAGATTATTGGCTAAAGGTTCTTTCATATTCCATTTTCCAGCCCATTTTTTAGCGAGAAAAGTAATTCCTCCAGTTAAAAAAATAGTATCTATTTCATTTTTTTGTAAATCTGAAACTAATTCTTCAGCTCCATCTATTGGTTCGATTTCATCAAGTATTGTATTTATGTATCTTTCATTTACTATTTTATCACTATTCATTTCCCATAATTTTACATCAGCTTTTACAAATTCTTGATCGGTTATTTTATTTTTTATATATTTGTTTAGCATTTCAGTATTATCTGTGCCAAAATGTTCATGTATGTAAGCCCAACAGGAACGTGGCTGTAGTAAGGTCCCATCCATATCAAAGACTACCAGTTTTATATTTGACATTTATCCGAATGAAGAACTGAATCTATCACTAGGTCCATTCTCTCTTTCCAACATCATCTTCATTTGTTCTTTGGACATTGAATGAGCTTTTTGCGCTATATCATATGATTCTTTAGCATCATTTTCTTCCATTTCAACTTTAAAACTTAGGCCTGAAAACATTATGGATTCTTTTCCTTTATTAGTAAAAATAGCAAGAATGTTAACTTCGGGGTTGGATTGAAATTCAATATTATTAAAAATTTCAGTTTCTCCGTCTGTCGGCATAAAGACAGTTATTTTTTTTGCTTTAAGCATAAATTCGTATTCGGCCCCACTTCAAAAGGTTTTATTGAGTGATAATATCGTGTTCCCGTTCCATCTTTCTTCTACATTCATATTGTTCATCAAGATGGTGCCAATGCTTTACATGGCTTTCACCTAATTTATATGAAAGAAAGACAGTTTCAATTCCTCTTAGAGAACTAAAATTAACAACGCCTAGTGTTGGCTCATCTACTTCAATTCCTAACTTTCCTAATTCCATAGTTAAGTTGTTTACACAATTAGTATTATTCTCTAATTCAATTTGAAGTTCTTCCCAGCCGGGTTTTAATGCAGCCCTATAGTCATCACGAACTTCTTCCATAATTTCTTCAAGTTGTTCTTCTAACATCTCTTGACGTACTGAATATTCACACAGTTCGTTTAGCATGGGAGCAATCAGTCCTAACAGACCGTTAGCTTCTTCCACGGTGAAAAGCCTAATGGCATTCCTTACCATGGACATAGCTAGTTAGGAATGGGCAAATAAATAGAACTGATGGCTAAAAACTAACCAAACACTCATAATCTCCATTCGACATACTACATAATATTTATTTATGAAAGAATCAATGCATCCCGACAGATTTCTTAATCGACACATTGGCCCATCGTCGACCGAAGTAGAAGATATGTTGGAGTTTCTTGGTTTTAAGAATCTCTCAGATTTTTCAAATTCTATAATTCCAAGTACTATTATTTCTTCTAATAATATGAATATACCTTCAGCAATTTCAGAGTCTGAGGTACTTATTAAATTAGAATCGCTTGCATCAAAGAATATAATAAATAGGAATTTTTTAGGACATGGTTATTTTGGTACAAAAACACCTCTTGTTATTAAGCGTAATATTCTAGAAAATCCTGGATGGTACACCCAATATACGCCTTATCAAGCCGAGATAGCTCAAGGTCGTTTAGAGGCTTTATTAAATTTTCAGACAATGGTTTGTGATTTAACAGGAATGGAAATTGCTAATGGTTCTCTTTTAGATGAGGCCACAGCTGCAGCTGAGGCTATGAGTATGGCTTGTAATTCATTAAGAGGTAAACGTTCTACATTCCTAGTTTCAGATCTAGTTAATATTCAGACTATTAACGTAATAAAAACTAGGGCTGAACCACTTAACATCAAAGTTTTAGTTTCACCCTATTCTGAATTTAAACTTAGTAAAGATGTTTTTGGAATATTTCTTCAATACCCTGCAGTAGACGGATCCATAGCCGATTATTCCGATATAATTAGTAAGTCTCAAGAAATTGGAGCTATGTCTATAGTTTCAACTGATTTACTTTCACTTTGTCTGCTCAAGCCACCTGGTGAATGGGGTGCCGATATAGTGATAGGCAATTCTCAGCGTTTTGGTGTTCCAATGGGTTTCGGAGGCCCTCATGCAGCATTTATGGCAACGCTGAAAAAATACAAACGTAATTTACCAGGAAGGTTAATCGGAGTTTCAAAAGATAGGTATGGAAATAATGCTTTACGTTTAGCTCTACAGACTCGTGAACAGCATATACGTAGAGATCGAGCAACTAGTAATATCTGTACAGCTCAGGTTCTTTTAGCTATAATGTCTTCAATGTATGCAGTATATCATGGACCTAATAAATTAAAAAAAATTGCTGAAAGGGTTAATTATCTAACCAGTGGATTATATTCTAGTTTAAAATCAAGTGATTATCAGATAGAGTCCGAGAATTTCTTTGATACTATCAAAGTTAAGAAAAAAAACTTAAATATTATTAAAAAAGCTTTAGATAAAAATATAAATTTATGGGATTATGGAGATTCAGTAGGGATTTCTATTGATGAAGAAACTACAAATTCAGATATTATAGAAATTCTTGATTTGTTTGATTCTAAATGGGTTGAGCCTTTAGGTAGTAATATCCCCTCATCTCTTCAACGAATAACAACCTATCTTCAACATCCTGTCTTTAATACATATCATTCAGAAACCGAAATGTTAAGATATATTCATAGATTAGAAGTAAAAGATTTATCTTTGAATAATAGTATGATTCCGTTAGGTTCTTGTACAATGAAATTAAATGCAGTGGCTGAAATGGAAGCTGTAACATGGCCTAATTTTTCCAACATTCATCCTTATGCACCGCTTAATCAAGTAAAAGGCTATATTTCCCTTTTTGAAGATTTAGAAAATTGGTTGTGTGAAATAACTGGCTTTGCAGCAATATCATTACAACCAAATGCAGGAAGTCAAGGCGAGTATGCAGGAATGTTAGCTATTCGAGAATATCACCATTCAAGAGGTGATATTAATCGTAATATTTGTTTGATCCCCCAATCAGCTCATGGCACCAATCCAGCTTCAGCTGTAATGGTCGGTATGAAAGTAGTAGGAATTCAATGTGATGAACAAGGTAACATTGATTTAGAAGATGTTAAATCTAAAGCTGAAAAGTATTCGGCCGAATTAGCTTCTATGATGATTACATATCCTTCAACACATGGAGTTTTTGAGGAAACAATTAGAGATGTTTGTGATATAATTCATTCCAATGGCGGGCAAGTTTACATGGATGGGGCAAATATGAATGCAATGGTGGGTTTGTGCAAACCGGGTGAAATAGGGGCCGATGTCTGTCATTTAAATTTGCATAAAACCTTCTGTATACCTCATGGTGGTGGAGGGCCTGGAATGGGGCCAATTGGTGTGGCTGCACACTTATTAGACTTCTTACCCTCAAACCCATTAGAGGACTATAAGAGTAATTCACGTACAGGGCCCGTTTCAGCCAGTAATTGGGGCAGTTCAAGTATACTCCCAATTTCTTGGGCTTATATTGCAATGATGGGTCCCGATGGTTTGACGGAAGCAACAAAAATAGCGATTTTGAATGCAAATTATATGGCAAAGAAGCTTTCTAAGCATTATACTGTATTATACACTGGAAAATCTGGAAATGTAGCGCATGAATGTATTCTGGATACTCGTCAATTATTGTCCAATGCAGGTTTAGTCATTGATGATATTGCTAAGAGACTCATGGATTATGGGTATCATGCTCCAACTATGTCTTGGCCAGTTCCAAGTACATTAATGGTAGAGCCTACGGAATCAGAATCTAAGATGGAACTAGATCAATTTTGTGACGCTATGATTTCAATAAAATTAGAAATAGATAAAGTTAGAGAAAGTGGCAATTCTTCAGATAATCCATTGAGTGGCGCCCCACATACTGCCATTGAAATTGCTAGTAATAACTGGTCACACACATATTCAAGAGAGTTAGCAGCATACCCCATTGCATATTTAAAAAATCATAAATTTTGGCCTTCGGTTAGTAGAATTGATAATACATGGGGTGACCGAAATCTAATATGTTCCTGTCTTAATGTAGAAACATATATGGAGAATTAATGACTCAAATAAAAGTATACGGAACCCCCATGTGTGGAGATTGTGTTGTAGCTAAAAAAGTATTTAATGAAAACAACATCGATTTTAATTTTATAAATATTGCAGATAGTGAAGAAGATACTAAGAAAGCTATTGAATTGAATAATGGCGTACGTAGAATTCCAGTAATTGTATTTGAAGACGGGTCCATTTTAGTTGAACCTTCTCGAGATGAACTATTACTAAAAATATCATAATTTCTTTTGAAAAGAAGAAGATTATCTCTTATTTTCACTAAGGTAAGCCTTTTTATGGGTGAGCTAAAGTGTGAAACTAGTGTTTGATAGTCCAGACACTTCCTCGGAGAAAAATATGAAGACTAAAATTTCGAAAGCGTTATTGCTGGCCACACTTATGTTAGGGACATCATTATTGATGTTTGCTCCAGCAGCAGAAGCACAAGCTGCAGTTGCATACTCAGTTAGTTTTACAAATGGACAAGTGACTTTAGATGTTAGACCTGGCGCTAGTGGAATTGGTTGTACTGAGATGGTCGTTTCTAATGAAGGTCAAGCTACAATCGATGTAGATGTAGCACTTTCAGGTGGCGGTGTTACTATTTCACCAGGTGCCGTTTCTGTTACTCTTGGCCCTGGCGGATCAATTACTGTACCAATTTGTGCTTTAGCTCTTACTCGTTCATCTTATAAAACGGTTCAAGTTAGTGCTTTGGCTTCAGGCCGTGAAACTAACACACAATTAAATCAAGTTAACAAAAATGCAGGTTTTGCAGTTATTGTAGAACAGTATGCTAGATTATCAGTTCAAGCTACTCAGCCTTTCCAAAGAATAGGTCCAGGTAAAGAATTTGTTTTGACATTTACAGCAGTCAATAATGGTAATTATCAGGATACAATTGCTATTGAAATTTTAAATCAGAAAGATTTAGAAGATTCTGGATTTACTGTAGCTCTGGCAGCATCTCAGTATCAGATTGATGCAAGTGGTGAAGTACCTGTTCAGTTGACACTTGCTACACCTCGTGGAACAGTTCTTGGATGGAGTAATGAATACCATACTGTGATTATGCAAGTTGCAACAACTCTTCAAGGTGAAACTGAAGCAAGATCTGTTACAGCAACGCTCTGGGTACGTGGTGTATTCCTACCTGGCTTTGATCCTATATTTACAATATTTGCTTTAGGTTTAGTTGCTACTGCATTATCCCGTTCACGTAGAGATTAAGTAATAAAATAGAGATAATAGATTATAACCTAGCTTCTGCTATGTAAGTATGGAGAAATCATGTGGATTAGTAGTATTTAATTCAAATAAAATCCTTCTCCTAAAATATTCAGCTAATGACACACAAGGCGAAGGCGGTCATTGGGATTTTCCTAAGGGACATGTCGAACCAAATGAGACTGAGATTGAGACAGCTCTAAGAGAGTTAGAAGAAGAAACAGGAATAACTAATGCCGAAATTATAGCTGGTTTTCGTCATTCTATAAGTTATACTTTTTATCGTAAATCCGAACCTTTATCTAAAAAAGTTATATTTTTCTTAGCCGGTACTGTTGAAAAAAAAGTCACGCTCAGCCATGAACACATTGATTATGCTTGGTTAGAGTTTGACAATGCTCTTGAAAAACTAACTTACGATAATGCACGTCAAATTCTCAAAAAGGCACTACCATATATTAAAAAACAATGAAGTATGCTTTTATCTATATTAATCTCTATAGATAATCAGTGAGTAATAATAAAGAACCTGAAAATTTAGATTTGTTATCACGAGATGAAATTCTTCAAGGTATAATATTTCTTTTTTCTTTGATTTTAATTTTCATCTCTTTCAGTTCTGTAGATTTTCTATTTGGAATTTTAAGTTTTTGTATTTCTATTTTTTTTCTTAGTCTTCTATTTTGGAAAGGTCCAATTGCGGTAGACCCGTCATATCTTTTGGAGAGATACTCTGATAATTTTGCATATTATCTTGATAAGGGAGAAGTATACTTATGCGATTCTTTTAATGCTACTAAAAAATCTGAGAAAGTATTAATCAGTGTTGGTTATAACTTTTGTTTAGTGATGTTTTTTGTCGTACCTATCGATTTATTTTTCCAAGAATGGACGGAAGATCAGAATTCACTCTTACTCTATCAGCAATTTTTAACTTGGATAATTTTTGTGATTGAAAGTGCATTTGGTATCGGCGTATCAATAAGTGGTGAGTATTCCACAAGATTAGTTTATCAAGATATGATAGATATGGAGATAGTTTCAGAGTGTACAGGCCTCCATGAGACTTTATTTTTGAGTTTGTTAATACTTTGTTTTAGAGGCGTAAAGCCAATTGTTAGAGTCAAGTGGGCTGCCTATGCGATAATATTTATATTTCTTGAAAATCTCGTAAGAATAATATCAGGTTATCCTTTGATACACACATTTGGAGTGAGTACATGGGAAACATTTCATTATTTTTGGTGGCATACTGGACAATATGCACTAATAATGTCTTTATTTGTACTTTGGATTATGGTTATTGCAGGCAATCCAAAGAATAAAAGTATAAAGCGAAACTTTAAAAAATAATATTTTTAATCAAATTTATGGTTCATTTTTTCAGCTTTAGTTTTTAAATAATCTTTATTTTCATTATTAGCAATAGTAACATGAGCTATTTGGCAAACTTCAAATCCATCTTTCTTTAATTCTTCAGTTTTAGAAGGATTATTGGTCATTAATTTAATTTGAGTTATTCCTAAATTCCGCAGAATGCTTGTAGCCTCACTATAATCTCGTAATTCAGCGCTAAAACCTAATGCAATATTTGCTTCAACAGTATCCATTCCACCATCTTGTAAATTATATGCTTTTAATTTGTTTACGAGTCCTATTCCTCTTCCTTCTTGCCTTAAATAAACAATTACACCTTTTCCTTCATCAGCGATTTTCTTCATAGCCAAATCCAATTGTTCTCCACAGTCACATCTCATAGAATGTAATACATCTCCAGTAAAACATTCTGAATGTATTCTAACTAATACTTCACCTTTAATTTCACCCATAATTAAGGCCAAATTTTCTTTGTTTCTATTTTCACCTGGAAATGCCAGTAAACGGAAATCACCAAATTTAGTGGGAAGTCTTGCTTCAACTAGTACTTCATTGTTTTCATTCATGATTTTTTAGATATAATTAACAAGTTTTCATCGTCTTTAACTAAATTATATTTTCTTCTTTTAATTAATGCCATAATATCTCTTCTAGCATTTGGTTCTTTATAAGTAACATGTATTTCTTCATTATCGTCCATTGGCATTAACTCTCTTAGTACTGCCATAACCGCTTGTGTGCATTGTAATCCAGTTACGTTGATTTCTTTCATTATTCCTAAGCCATAAAATTTCCAGATAGGTTTAACTTAAATTTTGCTTCTTCAGACATCAAATCCAAACTCCATGGAGGTTCAAATACAAGTTCAACATTTGCATTAGTTACTCCTTCCACTTCTGAAGCTTTGGCAGCTACTTCTTTAGGAAGTGAACCAGCTACTGGACAAAATGGTGATGTTAACGTCATAGTAATATCAACAGATTTATCTTTTTTAATATCAATATTATAAATTAATCCTAGTTCATAGATATTAACTGGAATTTCTGGATCGAACACTTTACTGATAGCTTCCACAATTAGTTCTTTAAGTTTTTCACTCATTCTGTAGTAGTTTTCTTTTCTCCTTCCAATGCAGCCATTAAAGCATGCCATGAAAGAGTTGCGCATTTAACTCTAGCTGGATATTTTTTGACACCCTCAAAAATTGCTAATTTACCCAGTTTTTTTTCAACTTCTTTTTCGTTTGTAACCAAATCATGAAAATCTTTGAATAATTTTTCAATTTCATTTCTTTTTTTATTTTTAATAGTTTCAGTAAGAATACTGGCCGATGCGGTAGATATTGCACACCCTGATCCAGTAAAACTAACCTCTTTCACAATATCGTTATCCATTAAAATATTTATTGAGACTCGGTCCCCACATAGTGGATTATGTCCATCTGCATGATGTGTATGTTCTTTCAATTCATGATTATTTCGAGGGTTTTTGTTATGGTCTAAAATAACTTCTAAATATAAATCATCCCAATCGTTCATGCAAATACCTTAATACATTTTTCAATGGCTTCTACTAATTTATCAACGTCTTCCTTGGTATTATAAATGGCAAACGAAGCCCTTGCAGTAGCAGGAATATTATAGAAATCCATTATTGGTTGCGTACAATGATGTCCAGCACGTATTGCAATGCCTTGTGAATCCATTATTGTTCCAATATCATGTGGATGTATTCCTTCAATAATAAAAGAGATAACTGCAGCTTTTTGTTTAGCTTCACCAATTATTCGAACCTTACTGTTTTCTTTCAGTTTTGAAGTTGCGTAATTTAGTAAGTCATCTTCATGTTTAGTTATATTACTAATTCCAATTCGATTAATGTATTCTATAGCCTTACCTAGTGCAATTGCTCCTGAAATATTTGGTGTTCCAGCTTCAAATTTATTAGGGATATCGTTGTATATTGTTTTTTCAAAAGTTACAGATTTAATCATATCACCTCCTCCTTGATAGGGTGGCATTTTCCTTAATAATTCTTTTTTTCCATACAAAACACCGATGCCTGTTGGAGCATATATTTTATGTCCTGAAAAGCAATAGAAATCAGCATCCAACTCTTTCATATCAATTTCTAAGTGCTGGACAGCTTGAGCTCCATCAATCATTATTTTGATATTATTTTGATGAGCCATTTCAATAATTTCCCTAATAGGATTTATTGTTCCTAACGAATTTGAGACATGGTTTAATGAAATAAACTTAGTTCTTTCGTTTATGAGTTCATCAATTTTTTTTATTATAAGTTCCCCATTGTCATTAATTGGTATAATCTTTAATTTAGCGTTTTTTTCTTCACAAACCATTTGCCAGGGTACAATGTTGGCATGATGTTCCATTTGTGATATTATAATCTCATCATTTTCATTTAGTAACGGTTTAACATAACTATTTGCAATTAAATTAATAGCTTCTGTAGCTCCTCTCACAAAGATTATTTCTTTTGAAGAAATTGCACCTATAAAACGGGTTATTATTTCTCGTGCTTTTTCATAATCTTTCGTTGCTTTTTGACTTAATGTGTGTACTCCACGGTGAATATTAGAATTTTTTTCTTTATAATAACCATTCAATGAATCAATCACTTCGTTTGGTTTTTGAGTTGTTGCAGCACTATCAAGATATACCAAGTTCTTACCATTAATTTGCTGATCTAATATAGGAAAATTTTCTTTAATATTCTCGAATAGCATTCAATCCCCTTTGGGTAATCTATTAAGGACAATATTCATTATTTTAGATCTAATATTTCTATTCCCAATGTGGTCTATAATTTCACCAACATAGGCCCTCATAAGTAATTGCTGGGCACTCTTTTGGTTTAATCCTCTTGTTCTTAAATAAAATAATGCTTTATCGTCTAACTGGCCAACAGTTGCACCATGAGTACATTTTACATCGTCTGCATAAATTTCCAATTCTGGTTTAGTATGTATTATAGCATCATCAGTTAGCAATAAATTTTGATTATTTTGTATTGCATCTGTTTTTTGTGCTTTAGGATGGACATGTATTCTCCCGTTGAAAACACCAACTGCTTTTCCACTAAGGATTCCTTTGTAGTGTTCATTACTAGTACAATGTTCTTTTTTATGTTCAATAGTAGTGTGATGGTCTATGTGATTGTTTCCCTCTACGAAATATAAACCATATAGATCACAATTTGCTCCAGTTCCCACTAACTCAATATTATAATCCCTTCTTGCTAATTTTTTTCCTACTGAGAAATTATGTGATATAAAATTACTATCTTTTTTTTGTTTAACACATATATTTGATATATTATAGGTATCTTTAGCAAAATCATCTAAAATAATATGTTCTAAATTTGCACCATTTTCGATTATAATATCAGTAACTGAATTTACAAAATTTGTTCCAGTTCCTTTCACTTTTATTTCTTCAAATATTGTGGAATCACTATTTTCTTTAGCTATAATAATTAATTTAGGATAAATTGCTTGACTTCTTCCATCATTGCTGATTAAATTCAAGATCTTAATATCTTTTTTTTCTTCCGAATCTAGAATTAGATAACATCCATTTATTGCAAATGCATTGTTAAGATTTAGAAATGGATTTTTTTCGTTCTTTAGTAGGTTTTTAGGGATAGATCCATTATTCAATCCCTCAGCTATAGTTCCGCTTTTTAATTTAGTCGTCGTTTTTACAATCTTTCCATTGGATAATATAATGTCATAATTTCCGTTCTCAAGAATTCCAGAATCATTATAATTTAAATCTAATTTTAAGATTGAAGAAGGGTCTGAATATTTCCAATATTCATCCTTACGCGTAGGGAATTTTTCAGATATAAATTTCTCAAAAGCTTTACTTCTAATATTCTTTATGATTCCTTCACTCATATTTAGAGTATTTTCAAAATCATTTCTAAATTGATTAATAGCTTTCATTATCCTTTAGATTCCTCAATAATTTTATCATATCCTTTTTCTTCTAATTCTAGTGCTAATGTTTTATCACCCGAATTGATAATTTTCCCATCTACTAAAACATGGACGAAATCTGGGACAATATAATTCAATAGTCTTTGATAATGCGTTACAATAATAGTTGCATTATGTTCATTACGCATAGCATTAACACCTCCGGCTACAACTCTTAA
>Ga0315327_10000216_pt1 | contig 27808 bp, 20 predicted proteins | sample M110032315metaG_FD_203460 | JGI IMG/M metagenome (GOLD analysis project Ga0315327, IMG submission 203460) | Ammonia-oxidizing marine archaeal communities from Monterey Bay, California, United States - M1 100m 32315 | ecosystem: Environmental > Aquatic > Marine > Coastal | place: USA: California... | reverse complement strand
ACTTTCTGGCATAAAATCCCCCAAATATTAGTTCTTTAATTTATCCATTTCTTCTGGAGTTAATGCAAAAAATGTTTTTGGAGATGAAATTATATTTACAGCTTGATACGTTTCTGCTCCAAATAATGCTCCTAAAACTGTACCTATGAATCGAAAGTGCCATATTAAATCTATTCTTGGTCTAGTTTGTTCATTCCAAACCTCAGCTAAAATTACACCTCCTAAAGCAGAAACTGCATATAAAAATCCCTTAATTTTTGGAAGTTCACGTATTTCTTTTCTATACGTAAGACTAGCCATATCCCATATAGGTATAGTTTCAACAGATATTGGGGTCTGAATTGAAATCAAACGATCCTCGACTCCAAGAACCGATCCTCTCACTTTTTTTCCAGTACGGTGTTCAATAACAATAAACTGATCCTGTGGAATTGATTCGATAATACTGATAGTGGTTAAATAAGTTAAATTCTCTCTTATCGCTTTTCTATCATTTTCAGTAATAAACGGCTGCGCATCAATATGATGTTTAAGATCAATAAATTCCTGCAAACTCATCGATCTTCTTCTTACGCTTTTTTGACTAAAATCGACAAAAACTATTTGTACAACTATCTTTTCATTTCCAACTTCATAAAATTGTGCACTAAAGAAGCCATCAATATCATTAAATATCCTATAAAATACATTTTCCTCTGCATCAACAGTGAGACCAACTTTTTTGCTTAAAGGAATAATATCAGGTGTTTGCGCATTGATAAACGCAATAAAAACAAATAATAATAGGTAGAAATGATTATGATTCAATAAGAGTAATTATTTCTTCTAATTCAGGAAATCTATTCAATTCTTTTTTTGAAAATATAATCTCATCATTCTTCATTACTTCATACACACCACCACTTGAGGGCACGAGAGTTAACTTTGAAATGTTAGTACCAAATTTATCTAATAAATCAGCGGCCATCCTGGACGCTCTAGGTAAATAATTTCAAGAGTTACAATATTCAATAGAAAGTATCATACTATATTCCTAAGAATGAGTTTATCCAATAAAAACCAAATAAAATAAATATTCCTGCCAAAAACAATAGAAAATAGGTCGCTTTTTTAAAACCAGTCCCTCCAGAATCATATCTATAAACAGTTTTTAAATTATTTTCTTTCATTAAAAGCTGAATGATGTCTCCACTGTGGTCTGAATCACTGGCTCAAGCATACCTGACCCATCTTCATTAAGCGCACCAGTATATCGATAGAACTGTCGATAATCCCATATAACGCTTATACCTTTACCTAATTCATATCCTAACCTATAACCAAGAACAGTGTTTACAGAGGGATTATCAAAGTCAAAAGGATTGCTATCATTCGTTCGTTGATAATAGGCAGTTGCCTCGCTTAGTTTGGGAATTCTTTCAGCGTTTATTGATAGTGCAGCTACAAAACTATTAACTGTATCATTCTCTGAAGTCATATTTGTATATGAACCGTAAAAACTTCCAAAGCCAAACATATCTGCACTTATAGAACCAAAATGACCAATTAGTCCGACATTCATGGTAGAATCAGCAAACAATGTCATATCCTTTGTCTTAATTATTGCACTTCCATCAATATATTCAGGAACTACTCTTGCTATATCATATGATTGATCAAAGAATTGAGGGACATAATATCCATCTTTAATTCGGAACTCATAACTCAATTGAATAAAGTTAAATATACTTGCTTTTACTCCAGGGACAGCGAAGCTATTACCAGTATAGTTTGGACGATAGAAAATACTATCAGGCGAGCCTACTTCTGGAAAATTTAAAAAATTGAATTCTGTATATACCTTAAGAGATAATGCTTTACCATTTAATATAGGGTATCCAATATCAAAAGCATACGCTGTAACAGATGATTTGTTATTATCAAGACTAAAAGGAACGCCTTTTAAGAGTAAGTCAGAATCATCTTGATCGTAGATGTTATCACCATCTGCATCAATATCCCATCCTCCTTCAGGTGCATCTTTTCCAGGATGTGGATCGGGAACACCATCTCCATCTGTATCATTGTAATAACTTGCATTATTTGGAAAGTCATCAAAAATATCAGGATACTTATCTTCATCAAGATCTTTTAAACCTGAAAATTGATTCATATCGGTAATAAAATTCATTCCTACAGTTAAAGGAAACGATTTAGAAACTTTATATGTGCCTCTTAATCCTAATAGAGTTCCTCCTCTACTAAAATCTTTCATATTAGACATAAATAGTTCTCCGCCGAAACCTGCAACATTAACACCAGTATTTAGGCCCATTCTTCTCACACTAGGGAATTCCATCATATTTGAATACCCACTCAATATTCCACCATATCCAAGTGTAACATTATCTAATGAACCAAACTTTATCCAAAATGGATCCGAAACATCGCCCCAGCGTAAATACAAAATTTTATCTAAAAGCTTACTTGGATCATTTCCAAAGTCCCATTCATCCTGCTTCATATTGCCTTCATTATCCATATAGAAAACCAAATCAAGACCGATGCCAAGCTTACCAAAGTTGATCTCAGGCCTAAGGGCAATTTGATTATATAATACACCATCAATCGTAACAGACCCAACTCCTAAACCCATACCAAATGGTTTTTTCGGAGTAGACTTTTTACTTGGTTCTGGTTGAGAATAACTATCATTGCTATCTGCTTGCTTTTCTTGCTGTTCAGGCTCTGGTTCCGGTTCAGGATCTACTTGTTGTTGCCCTTGTGCCTGCTCTTGTTGTTTTGGCTGTGGTTTTGGCGCCTGAGGCTTACTCTTCGGCTTTGGTTGAGACTTAGTTGGCATTTCTGGTCGGACACCTTCAGGGTCAGCAGGATAGTCATCGGGGGTAAATGGTAATTCCATTACACTTCCCATGGCATTTGAAATTGCTTTCTCCCCTGCACTAACAGCAACAGTCTGGCCACTAATAAGATTTTGCACATCAAGCTGTCCTGTCGCACAGAATATCTGATCAACTCCTGATGGATTAGATACTACAGCAAACTCCGTACCTTTTACCGAAGCAACAGATACAGGGGTTTCTACTCGAAAAGTTTTTGTACGCCCTTCTTTTTTAATATCATTAAAAATAGTTCCTTGCTCAACATCCAATGTCCTAGAATTCGAAGATTCAATAAATTCAAACTGTGTTTTTTCTCTAATCTTAACAACGGATTTATCATCAATAAAAATAGCTACTGCAAACCCCTCTTCTCCCACTTTAATCGCATCACCATTATTAATTGCTAAACCAGGCTTACCTGGAATGGTAAAGGTGTTCTTACCCATTCGCTTGATTAATACATCTCCCTCTGCTTTCATTATTCTTGCTATAGGAGCAGAATAAATCATCCCTGAGATAATTATATTGATAAGTAACAGTCTATTCAATTTATTTATCATTCTAAGATCAGATTAAATTCGAGTTATGTAAACTAATGAAATATGCTTAATTAATATAGTTAAATAAAGAGATTAAATATAGTGATCTAGTTCACTTTTAGATAAAAGAATCAAAGTGTAATTACCTGGTTCTTTTTCTTCTTTTTCGATTGTTTTTTCTATTACTATTTTTTGAATTATAGAATTTTCTTCTATTTCTTTTTTTTCTTCTAGGGTGTCCTTTATTACTACCCCTATCATAGGATTCTTCATTGATATCTTTTGAGTCTTTGTAGTATGATAAATATCTATTGAATTCAGTTGATACAAAATGTTTAATGAGTTTTTCTCTATCCAGCCAATTGAGTTTTTCATAGATATAGGGTAAGAATGGCTCAATTTGCTCTTCATTAACATCAACTTTTTCAATTTTATCAATAAGTGCATATAATCGTTTTTTGCATATATCTAATCCATTTGGAACATCTTTCTTTTTAAAGGATATACCCGACGTTCGTTCTATATCTTTTAATTTTCTCATGTTCCGTCCATTAATAATAGCAATTGATACGCCCTTTTTTCCTGCCCTACCGGTTCTTCCGCTTCTATGGATATATATTTCATCATCATCAGGTAAATTATAATTAATTATATGCGTTAAATCTTCAACATCTAATCCGCGAGCAGCTACATCCGTTGCAACCAATATTTGTAATTGTCCTTTTCTGAAACGTCTCATGACATCATCCCGTTCGGATTGAGATAAATCACCATGTATCGTATCAGCATTGTAATGATCATTCATTAGTTTAATAGCAATATCTTTGGTCTCTCTTCGAGTACGACAAAATACAATTCCATATATATCTGGGTTCATATCAGCAATTCGCTTTACTACTTCATACCTGTCTCTTGGTTTTACTACATAAAATATATGTTCAACATTATCAGCAGCGCGATTCACCCGTGCAACAGCAATTTCTAACGAGTTTTTCATGTATTTTTTTGTCACTCCAACCACCTTGGGAGTCATTGTCGCTGAAAACAATAAAATTTGTTTTTGTTTGGGAGTTTGCTGAATAATTGCTTCCAGATCTTCTTTAAAACCCATGGATAACATTTCGTCAGCTTCATCTAAAATCAACCGATCAATATTTCCAATAATCAATTTTTTTCTTCTTATGAGATCATTTGTTCTACCTGGAGTACCAACAACAATTTGAGGTCCCTTTTTAAGAGAATTAATTTGTTTTTCAATTTTAACTCCACCATAGACTGATAGGATATTTATCTTTTTCAGATATTTGGAGTAACTAAGTAGATCATTTGTAATTTGAATACAAAGTTCACGCGTAGGACATAAAATCAAAGTCTGAACATTTGTATCCTTTATGTTGGTTAAATCTAATAAAGGCAATCCAAATGCAGCTGTCTTTCCTGTACCAGTCTGTGCTGAAGCAATTAAATCTTGCTTGGAAGACATTAAATGCGGAATAACTTTACTCTGAATAGGAGTCGGGTTGTTAAAACCTAACTCGTTGATAGACTTTATTAGCTCTTTTTTTAAAGAAAAGTTTAAGAACGATTCTTTGTTTTTAGATTTGGTAGAATTCATATGATAGATATATATTAATAATTATAAGATAATGCGCGGGGAGTATACCCTAGTTTAATCAGATTACTTATTTAATTAATAAATAAATCATAAATATATATGAAGATCGGGTTATGAGACTCACGCACTCTCTTCTATTTTAATTTGGCTTGAGGACAAATGGGCGTCGATTTATCCCACAAACAAAAAACCCCGCTTAGAGTCAATAAAGCTCCAATCAGGTTATGAGACTGACCTAAATCCACATATTGTAGACCGCGATTAAATCCAAAGACTCTTAAATGCGATGTGGAAGATGTATTTAAGTTGACTTAGATTTATGAACGAATGTTAATAATAATTAATTAAGATATTATCATTGAATAATAAATCACAAATCAAGGCAGTTAATATTGTTCAAAATCATCAGAAAGATATTTCTGAATTTTCGAAAACATGGAATGGTGATTTTGAAAAACTTGACTCTTTTTTTAAATCTCTCAATATCAATTCATCCTATGACATAGATATTATCAAACCATACTTTAAAGATTGGTCTAATATGGAAGGGTTTGCTGATTTATTAGTTAGACCAAAAAATAATGTTGAATGTGCTATCATTTTAAAAACTTGTTATCAATGCAACATATTATTAACTGTCTCTGCTGGAAAAACAAACTTAACTGGAAGCGCCACTCCAAGGGGAGGTATCATATTATCCACATCTCATATGACTGAACCAGATATAGAGTTAGATTTACATAATAAAGATGCATCAAGCCCAGTTGGTATACCATTAGAAACATTTAGAAATAAAGTGCTCGAATTATCAAATAATACGCTGTATTACCCAGCAGACCCTACTAGCAGAAATGATGCATTTGTTGGTGGCACATTATCAACGAATGCTTCAGGGTTTGTGCCTGGTGAAAAAGGTGCAACTAGATATTGGGTTAAAGAAATTGAATTTTTACTACCAAATGGCGATATGGTTGATATTAAAAGAGGCCAGTATATTTCAAATAAGGGAGTTTTTACTTTACAATACGATGAAAAATCAATTCAGCTACCAATGCCAACATATAAAAGACCCAAAATAAAGAATGCTAGCGGTTTGTATTCAGATGAAAATGGAAAAGTTGATTTAATTGATTTAATTATTGGAAGCGAAGGAATTTTAGGAATGATCACTTCATGTCGATTAGGATTAGATAATAATCCAAAAAATAAATTAGAGTTATTCATATCATTATCTAACGAATCAGAAGCTATTAATTTTCATGATTATTTAAACAACCATCTGAATCAGGATTTAAGTCAAATTACCGCAATGGAATATTTTGGTTATAATTCACAGAATTATATGAATCATAAAGAATTTTTATTCTCAAATAAAACTGATGTAGGAATATATTTACAAATTCCAATCTATAACGAATCTATGGATTCAAAAATTGAAGAATGGACTCAGATATTTCAATCATTCAATACTGAAATAGATTTAGATAATATTATTGTATTAAATGATCCTAATAATTGGAAAAAGTTTTTTGAAGCTCGTCATTCAATCCCTGATAATGCATTAACTAAAACACAACGACTGGGCGGTGTTAGCATTATAACAGATACTATTGTACCAAAGGATAAGTTTCGGACTTATCTTGAAAAGGTTCATAGTGAACTGAAAAAGTCTAAAATTGAATATTTGTTATTTGGTCATCTTGGAGATTGTCATTTGCACTTTCATTTAATTCCTACCAATAAACAAGAAAAAGAATCTTTAGAAATTTATGATTATTTAATTGATCTATCTTCCAAACTTGGTGGAGTGTACTCAGCCGAACATGGCACAGGAAAAAGAAAAAGAAATGACTTTAAAAAATGTTATGGTGTAGAAGCAGTTGAAATGGTTAAAAAACTAAAGAGCACCATTGATCCTAAAAATTACTTAAATCGGGGTAATCTAATAAGCTATAATTGAATTATTAGCATATAAGATATCTATCTACACATATCACGAATCAGATCGGGAACAGGGATTGATTGATTGATTTTATAATTAAAAGCAACCAAAGTAAATATGGCCGAAAGCACTGGAGAATCATGATCTTTTAAAAAAATTGCCGTAGACATATCAAAGCTTTTGTTACCAACTCTTACAATTCGTTGACCAATATCTAAATCGGAAGGATGAATGACTTGCTCATAGTACTGTATAGTCATCGATGCCAATATAATTCCATCGGTTTGTCCGCTGTTTCTACTGCTAAAACCTAATGATTCATAAAATTCTAAACGCGCATTTTCCATAAAGGTTAAATATGCAGCATGATTTATATGACCCATTGCATCAAGATCTCTCCAGCGCGTCTGAAGAGTCTTCCAATGCTCAAAATCATTTCGTGTATACTTTTGTTTTTTCATTTGCGGAGAGGGAGGGATTCGAACCCCCGATACACTAGGTGTATACCGCATTTCGAGTGCGGCGCATTCAGCCAGGCTCTGCCACCTCTCCCTTCGTCTATAAAAATACTAAAAATGAGTTAAATTAACTAATATCAAAAAATTTGCTGATACCAAATTAATCAACCACATATATAGCTATGGCTTTTACAAATTTTTCAGTGTTTGAGGACATTTGCGTTCCACCTTCACCATCACTTTTAACGGATTGATAAATTTTATTATCTGTATTAATAATCAAAATACCATTGGCACCTAGTTCTGCCGCTTCAATTTTTAATCGCTCAATGACTTTGTCCATTTTACTTTGCCAAGTAAAAAGTATTACGGGATCTTTAAGTGCGAAATTACTTCCTGCATCAATTAATGCAATTTTTTCATATTCTTCTGGGTAGTCTAAATATATTGTTACATTAGATGGATTAATTGGTGTTTTAACTTCACCTACAATTACATGAGAAACAGGCATGCAACTGATAAAGAATATGATTACCATATAGAGTGTTGATTGAATCTTTTTATGCATTTTTTCTTGTATCATTAGGAGAAATTTAACATTTATTTTAATAACACCATCTTCTTAGTACTTAAGTAATCTCCAGCTAGTATCTGATATAGGTAAATACCAGCGCTTACTGGATTTCCATAGTTATTCGTGGCATCCCATACTACGGATCTATAGCCAGCGTCTTCCGTCTGGTTGATTAACATTTTTACCTCTCTACCCATCATATCGTATATGGTAATATTTACCAAACTATTTTCTGGTAAATCGTATCGTAGTGTTGTTACAGGATTGAATGGATTAGGAAAGTTCTGATGTATTTTTACGTTTGAAACAGATGGTAAATGATTTTCAACCATATTGAGACTACCCTCTTGTCCAGAATTTGATACGAAACGGTAAAGATATAAATGTCCAAAACCTACATACCAAATATCCTTTCTATTGCTAATATAATCTAAATGAATCCAAGTGAAATCTTCACCCCACTCCAGAATATTTGGATGAGTAACTAAATGATAGACTCCATTTGAATCGACAACATTATCAAAAGTAGTATTCAGCTCGTTAATATCGGTTGAACCCCAATAATATGAATTTCCTACTTCTATTGAAGACCCAACTGGATCAAACTTATATAAATCATTATTCCAATTAGAAAAATAATTTTCATTATAATAAAATAATCTAGATACAAGGTATTTAGCATTGCTGGTTGCACTATCAATAGCTGCATCATAGTCACCAAAAGGAGCTACCCAAGCATAGACATACTCGTTCACACCTGAACGATTGTGATTTAAAAGATTTAAATTGTTTATTATATCTTGTTTGCTGCCTGCAACCTCACCTTCTACATCAGTATAAGGAGCATAAGGGTGAGTTCTAGAGTGGGATACGACTTCAATTAATCCATTATCAAGCTGAGTTTGAATATCATCCCATGTGTCTTGATTCCATATCCAACCAGTAATTATTGCAACGGAATACCATAAATTATAACTACGAAAATTTTGACAAGCTTGGACGAATTTTTCATTACAATAATCAGCCCAATCATCTGCAGTTATGGTCACAACCGCTTGACGATTATCGTAATATTCACAAATACCCATGAAGGAAGCATTAACATTTTCATTAGTATTGTTTTCTATTTTAATAAAAATAGTATCTGAAATAACAGAAAATGCCACTGATACATATGCTGTGTTTTCATCGTAATCAAATCGCACTGCATCAATTCCATTAAAAAAATCATCATGAGTCTTTTCATCTATTAAATTCCAATCTTGAGAACTTTTATATTTTCGATAGACATTTAGATTTTCCGAACCTTGAGGTATGATAAACTCGTATGTAATTGGGTATGACAGACCATAATCAAGATGAATCTGAGAATCGACTGTTATTATTGATTCATTTTGTGTCCCAGGATTAACATTTACTATAGAAGTAGTATCTTGCCCAAATAGAAAGCTATTGATAATAAAAAGAAGGATAAATATCTTCATTATATCAATATTACAAAGTAATAATTCTAAATATGAACGAAAATATCGAATTAAGATGATATTTTAAGGTTGGACAATCCAATCAGCGTTGTATACATCAACAAATGCTGGCGCAATTCTTTCTGAAGGTATATCTTTAGCTAAAGTAAAATAAAACCCAATATATCCTGAATCGGGACTATTTTGCCTACCATTATTTTGTGTTTTTCCTTTTCGGCTTCCAATAGAAACAATTTCAAAAGCAGTAAACTCCTGCAGATTTAAATCATATGAAGCATAACCGAGGATCTCTGTACTTATACCATGGTTAAGTTCATGGTTAGGAGTCCAGTCATTTTCTCCTAGCAACCATGGTCCCTTTGAAACCGCCTTGGAATTGCCAGAAATTTTAATTTGAATAAAATAATTACTGATATCAGTAACTTCAATTTCTATATGCGATTCTTTGATCTCCTGTGGAGCAAATGGCAAGGTTTGTCCTCGAGCATTATCAACAAAATGAAAACAAAATAGACGGTCTAATAATACATCAGGTAAAGTGTAAATATCACCTTTTTGAGGGTTTTCCGGAAGCCACTGATAGACCTCATCCTTATTAAACCATACAAAATCACGATTCCAGCGATCGCTTCTTTCGGATTGAAGAGGTGGATCTGAAAATAAATCAATTTTAGACAAATTAAGTACCATACCATTTTCTGGGTAACTGTCTTCCCAGCGGTGTCTTGCTATCGGATTAAAATCGCTTAAAATCTTTCGATCAGAAAGAGATAAAGAATTCCAATTATCTAATCCATTCTCAATCATTTCTAGCACATCGTCAGGATTAAGGGAATTAATAGAGCTAAGTAATATTCCGCTAGGACTACAAACATAAATTCCCTGACGCGTCCCTCCAGTTCGACGATAATGACCTTTGTCTGCCATTTCCTGAAACACAAAAGCATCTTCATCTTGCACTCTTTGAAGTCTCCATACTTCATCAGTTGTTGGTATGAAGTTTTTGGCAATATCGATAAGCCTAGAATCTGACCAAACGAGCCTCCGGCCCGCTGTACCGTTATTTCATGTACATCCCAGTGGATGTCCATTCATAGCCCAAAGTAACATAGGCTTTTGTTTCTCTCCAGCTTCTAATAACCCTTCTTGAAATGAGGTGCGCCATGGAATACGAGTCCAGGCTAAATCTTGTTCAGTAGGCACGATATAATCACGCCATTTCTTATAAGTTTTTTCAGTTAAACTAAAGGGAACTTCTGCCTCATTATTGCAACTGATAAAAATGAGAAATGCAAAAATTAATTTTATCATACTATCCCAATATTACACTTCATAAGTATAAAATGTCCATAGACAAAAATAATCAATACCATGAATTTTATTTATTGATCAATTTATCTAATTCCTTAAATAACGTATCAGGAATTTCCGTACCAATTAGTATTTTTTCTCCATTCAATAATTCTAGCTGTAATCCTATTGTACCGCTAACAGTATAAGCTTTACCCGTACTATTAAAACGGATACCCCATCCCCCATATTCTAAAATTGGCCTATATTCTCGGATTTCATAATTCTTAATTTCATTAAGGGGAATAAGAAAATTTGTGAATGGCGTGAATGCAATCTGAATACCAGTTTCTTTTACTTCTGTTACCAGTGCCATATGATAAAATAACCAAATGAAACCAAATCCAAATAAGAAAAAAATTATACTAAGAAAAATATTTAAAACCCCAATAATGATAGGGATAAGAAGTGCTATTACAACTATTAAGATAATTAGCCATATCCATCGTTGTCTAAATTGTTGTATTTCATAAAATAATTTTTTATCTAGAACTTGACTCATACTACAGTTTACAAATCATAAAAACAAAAAACCCCACAAATGCGGGGTTTTTCAAACGGTCACTGATCAAATAATATATTATTTATTTGTTATATTAGTTGGACCATCAAGAACATCATAAGCTTTGTATGATATATTCACAAAATTTGGATTACTACCAAGTACTTGATCATAGAATTCACTATTAAGATAATCTTCCATTGACTGACGATTATCCCAAGTATATACACCACCATAAACATTATTTCCTTCATCCGAAAGCCATACTTTTGATTGCAAACCTGCAACATCATTAAAAGCTGGAGCTACTTCCTTAGCAGCGCCCATATAATCATCATGTCCAATACCTTCAAGATTAAAATTAACTACTTGTATTACCATTACTCCCCCTATTTTGTTATTATTTTATAATATTTACATTGTAATGTAAATGTTAACAAACGTAAATATATAAATAATTTGATCACAATAATTATTATTTCTATTAATTAAACAAAAAAACGAGGATCATATGATATATGGTAATTTTAAAAACACTACTTTTACTCAATCTACAATGAACATTAATGCAGGTGTAGGATTCTTTCTTGCATTGATACTTAGGAGCTTTTATCCCTCTGCATTGGATACCGACTGGTATTGGTATGTGCTTGGAGCAATTGTATTTTCTTTACCTGGACTAGTATCTTCCTATAAACAATTTAAATCTGGGTATTCACTAGAGAGTATTGAGTTAACAAAAAGACCATTTAGAACTTTGGGATAAAAAAAAACCCCGTAACATGACGGGGTTTTATATTGTTTTATTAATAAACCTTTTACTTCCTTAAATCGAAATTCTTAACCTCTGTAACTTTTCCTTTTTCATCCCAATAGGTCCATTCCCCCGTCTCAACACCATCACGAATAATTCCTTCTTCTTTTTTACGTCCATTTTCATACCAAACAATCCATACGCCATCTCGAACATCATTTTTATAACTTACCACAGACTTCAACTTACCATTTTCATGTTCGGAATATTTATAGTCCCATTTACCTGCTAAACGACCATCTTTATATATTTTTTTCCACTGATTTCTTCCTTTACTTGTTTTAGCAATCCAACCACCATCTCCATTTTTAACAAGAAATTTTCCCTTAGAGCTCCATCGATTAATGAGAAAAAATTCGCTATTTTTCCATACACCTTCTTCTTGTTTTTGCCCATTAGGATGCCAAGTAATCCAATCTCCACTTGCAATATTATCCTCATAACCTTTTTCAGACTTTATTTGCCCATCATCATAATATTCCTGTTTAAATGTCAAATCAAGAATTAACCGACCATCTTCATACATTTGTTTTTTCTTTTTCGTACCATCTTCATTCTTACTAACCCATCCGCCTTTTCCACTTTTAACAAGAAAATTACCGTTCAAATTCCATCGATTATTTAAAAAATACTCGCCATCTTTCCACGTACCCTCTTCTTTAGTGTTTCCATTTTCAAACCAAGTAGTCCAAGTACCAACTTCAATATTATTTTTAAATGATTTTTTTGTTTTAATAGACCCATCATCATAATACTCATATTCGTATGTCAATTCTTGCTGTAAGCGACCATTGCTATATGTTTGACGTCCATCTTCCTTACCCGAACTAGTAAATTCAATTACATCACCATCAATTTCACCATTTTTAAAATTTACAGTTTTTGTTTTAACACCAGATTTATTCCAATAAGTCCATTTACCATTCTCTTCGCCATTTTTATTATAACCGGATTTCTTTTTACTCCCATTATCATACCAAACAGTAGACAAACCATCCCATTCACCCTTTGCATAGTGTCTCTCCTGTCGCTTCTGTCCATTTGAATACCAAAATTTGTACATACCTTCACGTTTTCCGCTTATATAATTACCTTCTTCTACCTTCTGCCCATTTTCATCCCAATGAATAAAGACACCATTAGGTAGTCCATTTTTATAATTACCTAGTTCCATTTTTTGACCAGTTTCAAACCACACAGAACTCGGTCCATCCCACATACCATAACTATATGTTCTTTCCTCTTGTTTTTGACCATTTTCATACCAGTTCGTGTAGATACCAAATTTCTCGCCATCTATATGGTAACCTTCTTTTTGTTTCTGCCCATTTTTAAACCAATAAACAAAAGGTCCATTTACTTTACCTTCACGATAATTTATTTCACTTTTCTTCTCACCATTGTTATACCAAACCATTGTTGGTCCATCAAGAAAGTCATTCCTATAATAGATTTGTTTATCTAACTCTCCGTCTTCTCTCCAGTAGGTAATTAATCCATCGATTTTTCCAGAATTATAATTGACCTCTTCTTTTTTAATACCACTTTCATACCAATATGTTGTAATTCCATGAAGCAAACCAGTTTCATATGATTTTTGATATAGTTTTATACCATCATCAGACCATGCAGTATAATAACCATCTAATTTTCCATGAACGTATGCCCCATCAGATTTCATATTTCCATTTTCATACCAATAAGTAAAACTACCAACTAAATCACCATCCAAATATGTTGCATCTTCTTTCATATTTCCATTTTCAAACCAACTGGTATATTTCTGATCTAATTTTCCATTTCTATATGTGCAATTCACATTTTTATTTCCATTTGTATACCATGAGGAAAATGATCCATGTAATGTGCCATCACGATATTGTTCTTCTCTGATTTTATTACCATCAATATCATAAAACGTAAACAAGCCATTATTGACGCCATTTTCCAGTCTACCTTTAAATTCAACCTGGCCATTCCGATACCAGCTTCTATAATAGCCAGCTGCAATACCTCTTATATACCTTTTCTCCCAATGTTTTGAACCATTATCATATAATTCAAAAACTTTACCATTAAATGGTTTATCAGAATTTGGCATAAATTTTATACCGCCATAATCTAATAAATGGTTAACGTTTATCTTGCTCTGTGCAAGCGTATATCCACTTATTATTATTGTTATAAATAATACTTTATGTAATATTTTAATATTCATAATATTTATTTTATCACCATGAATTATATTGTAAAACTCCGCATTATGTAATTATAAAACAAAATATAATAATAATAAAGCATATCATTAAAATTAATTATTATATAATTCAAATTTTCTTTTATCTTCCTCGGAGGTAATTCTGCAGGTATTCTATTTCCGTAGCAAGTTCTTCTCTTCCTTGCACGGTAGTAGTATTGACGATATATGGTGGAGATGCAGGGTTTAATGCTGTTTTCACCGCTTGTACATTGGCAACACTCTCATCGTAATCCGATAACGCATAATATGATAAGGACAAGGTTACATGGACATCCAAATAATTGGTGGTGGAATCATGCGTAAAACTCCAGGTCTTCTCCCCAATCTGCTGATTGATTAACCAGATCAGTGAATCTCCATATAAAATCACGCTGGAATCTTTCTTTAACGCACTATTCGAAAATGTGAGACCAGCTAGTATTTCCTGGGATACGTTTGTAGTCGTTCGTTCATTGGGTGGTTTTGATAAACCAATGGCAAATGTTTGCACGGCACTATCTAACTCTACCAACTTACCAAACGTCCACCCTAGGCCATTATACCCATCTTGATAGTTCTTATCTTCAATAATAGCATTACTAAACCATTCATAACTAGTGACATAATCCCCTTGTTCGTACAGACTCCATCCGTAATTGGCCATATCTTCCTCTGTTGCACTCCACTGCTTGCGACATGCGGTAAACAAACTAATGATTACGATTAACTGCAATAGTATTCGATTATATCTCATCGCAACAACATCACTTTCTTGGTCTGTATTTTTCCTACACTTGTAGTCATATGCATAAAATAGACACCACTTGCTACATTCATTCCTGTTTTATCCCGTCCATACCATGGTACCGTATGTCGACCAATGGTTTGTTGTCCATCTACTAGTGTCTGTACATGCTGTCCCAACAGATTGTAAATAGATAGATTTACATGTTGCTCTGGACCATCTACAAAACCTACATCATAGGTAATCTTTGTTACGGGATTAAAGGGGTTCGGATAGTTCTGTCCCAAGCTCGTTAATCCAGGGACAATCAATGTCTTACGACCTAAACGGAAATACCCCATCTTCTCAGTATATGCTACAATACGGCCCTGATCATAGTACGAGGGTAGCTCTATCCAGGTATTATCATGATTGCGCTGATAAATAGCCTGATCTTCCTGATAGTTCATGAGAGATACTTTTACTGGATCATTAAACTCTTGTACTTCATCTCCTAGTTTATAACTACCTACAAATCCTTTTTTAAACATGGTAGAGTCCACCAACATAATCGATTGATCCACACTCACCGCACCGGCTTCCCCATCCACATGAAAACGACCATCCGAACTAGCACCACTCCAACGTCCTAAGGTTCGGGCCAATGCCAAGCCTACCGAACGAAATACTGTTGTGTCTCCAACTAATGCATCCGCAAACACTTCAATAGAATACGTTCCTGGAGAAATGAATTTATGATGTCCTCGAAATGTATGACGCCCAATAGTATCAAGAACAACAGATTCATTCTGAACTTCTAAGCTAAGATTTCTCGCTTTGGAAATAGTATCTGTAACTAAAATATCATAATAATTCGTAAAGATGTTATTCTGGACCACGTTAATGGTAATATGTGGACGAGGAATTCGAATTACATCAACAGTAAACAATACAGTATCTTGTGCGTTAAAAGCATCCTTGGCTATGGCTTGAATCACTGCAAAATCACTCCATAATTTTTCAGGAATAAACACAACCGAATCTCCCAGATTATGTGAAGAATATTCTGCTGGTGTAACTGACATCTTTTCAGTGTTAGTTGTCACAGAAAGATTAAAGGTTAATGACGTATCATCTACATCAATTACATAGGCACCTGGATCAAAACGCATGGTATCATTTTCATACATACTTTGAATAGGGATCGTTGTCCATTTTGGTCGGTCATTGGTAGCATTAATTGTTAATAGCAATGAATCTTCAGCCGTGAGCCCTGTATGGAGAACATTATTATTAAATAATTTTTTATCTAAGGCAATAAATTTGATATTGTGGTCTGCCCCATAATAATTGGAATCAGTTTTGAAATAAGCAAACGTTCGCAATGCATTATCTTGGAAAAACTGAATATTTATTTTGTTAGCCATCGATTTATTCAGTGAAGAATTAGAGGATTGTAGTTCGTCTTGAAAAAAGTCTGTTTTTGATACTCTTGATCTTTTATTAGGAATATACTTCTGACGTAAATAATCTTTCATATATTCAGGTATTCCTGGTCCAAAAAACAATGACATTCTGGGATAACCAGGTCGATTTGTAGTATCTTTAATAACAGCGGACCAAGTAATATCCGTTGTATCATTATTATCTTCATCAGAAATATAATGAGTCAGGTTTATTTTAAATGTATCTGTCTGATCTTCAACAAAAAATGTATCCGGTAATAATTGACTAAATACAGGTCGGTCATTTACAGGTTTAATTGTTAATGGATATACAAGACTATCTTTCAATCCCCACATATCCGTTACAAGCACTTTTAATTGAAATTTTCCTGTATCTGTTGCAGTTGGTGTCCAACGAACAACACCATTTGTATCAGCGATTTCAATCGCATTTCCAGATGGGGGTAATAAAGAGTTTTCCCATGAAATTACATAGGAAAACGTATCACCAAGAACTGTTGAAAGGTCAAGATCCGTAAGCTGAACAGTATCTATATATAAACTATCTTCCCATATAATAGTTGAATCGATGGTGGTAATTACTGGGGCACTTGAAAGACGATAAAGTGTATCAGAAATAACGGATGCAGAAACATTTCCCGCAACATCTACAGCTCGAATATTAACGCTGTACATTCTATTATGTCTTAGCCCTAGATCATTTCGACTCATTTCCTCAATTAGCCCCGTACTCGTCCAATCAATTAAAGTATCCATATACACTCCCAATGAATCATGCATATGAATTTTGTAATCATAATTCAATATTCCAGAGCCAGGAATAGAATTATATGTGGAATCGCTAGAACCTGTCCACGTAGCAGTTAAATTATCTTGTGATTTGAGAGTGTCTAACGTCAACACGTTACCACCATTAATATTGGCTACTGTTGGAGGATAAGGGTCATATACAAAAACAGTTGTACTCGTATCTCCATACGTTTTATTTCCAGCACGGTCTGATATTGCTACTCGAACATAAATAGAGTCACCCTGAACTAAATCTACCTCAGGAACCATTATAGCTTCAATTTCAGTCATTGATCGATAAAAATTTGAATTCTGGCCACCCAACTGAATACTATCAGCAAATGGTTCTTGGGAATTAGGAATATTGACCCACCCGACTCCTCTTGTTTTATTCCAAAACTCAATATCCAGCCCACCCTTTGGATTATAAAATAAAGTAGGGTCAGCAGAAATAGCTGGAATTGGAACAAGTACTCCTACGCTATCTGTAATACCATTTATCCAGTTAGCCTTTGGATTTAATCCATAGGAAGCTGCTGTACCTGTATTAAAAGTATCGGGTGGAGTATTATCTACTATAAAATCTGTCTCACCAACATAGCGATTAATAAGATTATGGGCCCGATCTTTCGCATTTAGCGAGATATTCATATTCCCACTATTTTTAATACTATCGGGAAGTGTTATTGTCCATGTGAATATAGAATCTCCACTACTAGAAATCCCCCCTTCTAAATTTAAAAAAGAATCGTTTGTAGAATCGGAATATTCAATATTCAACTGAGGGAATGGAAATGGATCAAATTTCTCAGACATACGTGCAACTACTTGAATTTGATCCTGCCCTTTCCCTTCGTTAGTAAGCCACGGTTTGTTCACATTCACATATGTTAACGTACATGCAGGAGCTGAATTATCAACAATTAAAGTGTCCCCATCAAATATATTGGCGGCTAAAAGTAAATTTCCTGCTAGATCCGTTGCATCGATAGCAACATACGTTGTTCCATTATTCTCTTCACCTCCAGGGATGACTGCTTCATATAACCATACAGTGGAATCTCCTCCACTCACAGCATCAATAGTCATAATCTCCGCTGGGGAGACATCATTAAATTGTCCTTGATAATCAATAGCAATCTGAGGAGCAGGCCAAATCTTTTCATTGAAGGTAGCAGTAATTGTATCTATATACCCTTCACCAGCAACATACTGACTGTAGATTAATTGAACATTGGGCCCTGTAATATCATACAATACAGGGCTAGAAACAAATTTATCTACCACAGATGGATTGTCTGCAGAATCAACTGCAGACCACGCAATATTATAGTAGGTCCCATCAACAAGATTCACAGGATCATTTGTTAGTGTAATATTTTCATAAGGTACATCATCAAGTAATTCAGCACTTACAAGTTCTACTTCATGTGGACTATTAGGGTCTGGGTTCCCACTAGCTCTTGTCCAAGTTATTTTACCAGTACGCACATCCTCACTTAATTGATAGGAAACTTGGCGATTGTTTACATAGCTATTACTGTCCGGACTTAATAAGGTAAATTCTGGTTCTAGATTATCTATACGGATAATTCCATTGGCAACTACACTGCTTTGATTAATCAGATTAGCAGCTTTATCATGAGCAGTTGGTGTAATAATGAGGTTTCCATCAACAGAATCAATCAATGTTAAACTATAATCATATTGCCAAATTCCTGTTCGGGTCATTGCCGCACTTACAATATCGCCCGTACTAGCGCCTACTGGTGGAAAATCAATCGATAAAGTTGGGATAGAATCAATTTGGACACTATCGGTAAATGCTCCTCGAATGATGAGAGCAACATCATTGACAGACACCAACGAATCTGAGGAATCAGTAACTGCTGTCGTTGTTTCAAAGTAATTAAATGTGACTCCAAAATCATCGCTATCAATAATAATGGATTTTTTCTGTGCTAACGCAAAATCTCCCGGAGTTATCGGTAGTAACGTATTTAGATTATTCCCTGCAGGATCAATTAACGCACCTCCATTGGCATTAATAACCAATGAATTTGTGGCAGCATAATTCAGATTATCTGCTGTAGTAATAAGCGGACTTGCATCTTCACTGGATTCCCCAGCGCTCACTGTATGGGCATAATAAACCGTATCATTACTAGCATTACGAAAAGGAGCCGTTGGATTGGCTCCACCGGTTCCTCCGCCTACCGCAAGTTCTAGTGTGGAATTATCGCTTCCTGTTCCAACTCCAGTTATATTTTCACTCGCTACTACGCTAATGGTAACCACATCATCAATTGTATAGGCACGATTAAGGTTTAAGGAAGTTACTTCTGTTACTGTGGGTACTGTTTCATCCACAGTAATGGTCGTTGCGCTAGGCAGCCAGTCTGTATAATTCCCTGCTACGTCAAATACTCTTGCTGCAAATGTTAGTTCCACACCTTCTGCATAATCTAAAATTTCTTCTATGCCTGAATATGGATCAATTGTATCTGCTAGAAATGTAGTAGGTGAAGGAACCGTTGATTCAAGTGCAGCTAGTTCAGTTGAAGAAATATTATATGAAGCATCATAGTTACCATCCCACACATAATAATTCCCTAAATAACTAAAATCTGCAGCCCCTGTAACTTTCCCAAGAATATGAACCGCACCACCCTCCAAAGTGGCATCATCTGGTAATGGAGCCGTAATCTGGATTCCTGTATTATGACTATTCCAATATCCAGAAATAATATTGGCAGCATTATCCGCATTGGTTACCACAGCTCCTGTGGTGCCTTGCGCGGGAGGAGTTTGATCAATGATAATTGGAGTGCCATATACTGCTGTTTCCAATTGATTACCTGCCAGATCCGTAATAACTGCCTTGAAAGTCATGATCAAACCATCCGAAAATTGGGCATTATGCTTGACAGCATTATAGCTTTCAAAGTCAGTGGCATCTATTATAATTTGTTCACTGGGATAAGTCTCCCCATTCGTAAGAGTGGCGTAGGTAATAGCATGAGCATCACCTAAGTCAAGATATGCGATAGGACTACCACTTGGTACTGCCTCTGCTTTTAACTGGATGGTGCCGCAATCCGTGCCGGTTGCCGTATTACAGTCTAAACTTGGATCATTCGTTTGAAGAGACATATCTACTCGGGAACCCAAATCATCTAGATTAGCATCATCTGAAGTATAGCGGTAATATATATAAAAAAGCATACGGTCTGTGTTTGCATTATAATATCCAGTTCGTTCTGTCCAATATTCATCTTGATCATCTGGATTTATATTTTGTATAGCCATATCTACCACAGTATTTTGAACTCGATATGGAACCACACCATCAATAATGATATTTTTATTTCCATCGAGGGAATTTTGCGTATCTGGCGCAGGCAAGATTGCGTTTGTAGAAAGCGTTGCAGCAGCAAGTAAATTTCCACTGGCTTCATGCATGATACCATTATTGAGAGCAATCACTGCTTCACCATTATTATCCAACTTAAACTCCAGTCTTCCATCTACGATACCACTCGTTGAATTTCCTTGGCTTGTTTCACCCGTGGTTGGAGTATAAGCAAAGGAAAGTGTTGTTCCAGAAACGCCACTGTACGCAGCGGATCCTGTTACGTCACCAGTTTGCAATGAAATAGAAGGAGTACCGGCGGTAACATCAACCGTAATTGCTACCGAGGTTTCTAATTGGATTTGAATCGGTAATCCATCCGAACTAGGTCCCCACCATCCATCCGCTTTATCAGCAGTAGCTGAGGAAACAGTAGGACGATCTGTAGAATTAATTCCATCAATAAAGATAGTCGAATTACCAGTAGTTGCGAATGTGTTGGTATGCAAATATTCTGTAATATTACCTGCTGCGTCTGTCACGGCTGCTTTTATACTGATATCATATTGATCCATATCCGCCCACGCATTACCATTCATCTCTAGTTCTTTTACTCCATATGGAGCTGCTCCATCCACCTGATCTCCACCCCAATCACCAAATTCACTGACTTCCACAAAAAAGTCGGCCTTATTTCCATCAGAAATATTTGCTGCCGTTCCAAGAGTGTCCCATCCAAAATTATTTATATTTCCATATAAAAGAACGTTCCCACCAACAATATTATCATCTTTCGCGCTGATATCTCCTAGTGAGACTTTGAGATAATCTGTAGAAATATTCCAATACCCCTGAACTGCAATACTATGTGTTGCGGTCGTGACATCGGTTTCTAATCCACTGATAGTCCCAGCATTCGGGTCCAGTTCATCTACATGAATTGTGACTTTATTGGCATCTTCCGTATCTGTGGTATTTCCAGCTTTATCTTCAGAGCGTATTTTAAAATCAACATCTCCCACTGCCGCTGATGCCGTAGGCCAACCTGTAATGGTAGCTAATTGAACTGCAGTAAGAGTGATAGATATACTAGATGTTCCTGAAGATTCATCTGAAGTTACTGGATCATGCGCATCACCAACTTGCGCATAATTATTTGCTCCTGTACGTGCGAAAACATACACCTTACCATCTATCATGGAAGCATCATTTGCAAGTGTTGTAAGAAATACCGCATTAGCATTTTCTTCATTCCAATAATTTGCTACGGGAACCACATCGGTAGTAACACTCGTAATTGTTGGCGCATCAGGAGACAAACCATCTGCATAAATACTATGAGCACCCACTGCATCCATATTTGTAACGCCCACAGTACTAACTGCAGTTTCCCCAGGGGTTCCAACAATATTCCCTGCATTATCTCGAAGCTTATCTGCTGATGAAAGTGCAACGCTAACTAAAGCAACTTTCGATGGATTGTAATGATCTGCTCCACTCCCAATTGTATATGTTACTGTTCCTGTAGCGCTGGATGATATACTGGTAATTGATTGTGCGCCAGAACCAACGTTCATTGTTAAATCCAACGTAGCATTTTCCACTAAGGAAACTTGATCATCCGCATCCGTATCACCATCGCCATCATTAAAATTTGCAATAATAACAATATCTTCAGTTTCTTTATAGTTTCCATCATCAGTAGAAGAAGTAATGCTTACCAATGATGGAGCTTGAAGGTCAATTGTAGTACCGCTGGTAACAGAACTCGCTGAGGAGGATATATTCGATGCAACATCAATATTATATGCCCGAAAGTAAATTGTCCCCCCATGAGCATAATCGGTTAAACTTTCAACCGTATCAGAAACAATACTAATTATTGCTTCTCTATTTGCATCCCCCCAATCACCAGACTGCACCTCATAGTTTGCTTTTAAAATTTGCCAACCATTTGAAGTTCCTACTCGTCCTTCAATACGAATTTTACCATTTTCCATAGAAGCATCATTTGCGTTATCAAAATCAACTGTAATATTCATGCCAGTATTGGTAGAGTTGTAATAACTATTATAATCGCTAGCATTTGAAAGTGAAGCGGAACCACCTGCTGGCAACGCCGAACTAATGGATGGAGCAGCCGGTCGAACACCATCAATCACAATCGCCTTTGGAACATCGGTTAAATTTGAACTTGCTGGTAACGTAAGACCGGCAGTCTGAAGCTCATTGGATGCAGCATCAATTATTGTCCCATTATTCACAGCTGCTCCTGTGACATCTAGTGCTGCAACATTATCATTTGCTACAACTGTATATGTTCCCGTAACGCTGGTTGCTGCAGAGCTAATTGCTGCAAAAGTAATATTTGAAGTGAGACCAAAAGGAAGTTCTAGTGTGTTATTGGAAGTAACCGCTTCATTAAAGTTTACAGTTACGCTAATTACAGAACCAATGCCATAGGTTGAATCATCTGTATCGGACGTCATATTAGAAATAAAAGGATATACACCATCTACAGCGATATTCCATCCACCTGTAGTAAAGGCAGTAACTGGTGTAAACCCACTTGCTTCATCAATATTGTTTGGTTTAAATGTAGTATTATTTGCTGCATAGGTAGGATTATCTGTTAGTGTAACATCGGCATCAGCGGGATCTAGAGCTACACTGGAAATATCTAATCTAGCTGTAGATTCTCCCTCAGAAACGGTATATGTTGCTGTTAATGTTTGATCTCCAGATACAGGTGAAACTGTTGCCGTACCAGCCGTATTCGTAGTATTGAAAGTAACAATAATATTTCCAGCATTAAGTTTCACTGTATTATCAAAATTTAGAAGGATATCTAGCTGATCTCCTATTTTAAGCGTTGGTGTATCCGATGTGGAATAATCAGCAGTAGTAATAGTATTAAGAAATGGTTTCGTACGGTCGATTGTGATTGTTTTTCCAGAAAATATAGATGAAGGCATAGTGAGGACTGCTGTATTTCCAGCTACATCTGTAAGAGTTCCAGCACCAACTAAAGCAGCAGATTCAACTGATATATTACCTTCCGTATCACTTGCCCCTACCGTATAGGTGCCTGTAACCGTAGCATCACTTGCTGCGCTAAAGGTAGCCGTTCCTCCATTAGCAACACCACTCACAGCAATATTAATAGTACCTGTCCCTGTTAAGGCAACGTCTTCTGCACTTCCAGCTGCACCATTGAGAAAATTTAATGTGACAGGAATTTCTGCTCCCTCACCATATACTCCAGTTGCATATGCGGTAGTAATCGATCCAATTACAGGCGCTACAGTCTCAACGGTTAATTCTGCATTATCTACCAATGCTTGACCTCCAGGTTCAGAAATTGAATTAACCTCATTACCAGCAGCATCAGTTATTTTCCCACCTCCGGAAAAATTTATAGAACTAATACTTAAATCAGAAGCTTCAAGATCACCAGCTAGTACGGTATAAACTTCAGATCCTTGACTAACTGGATTATTATTTTCATCCAACCCATCTGCAACTGAACTAATCTGATATGTTCTAGAATTTGAACTTAACACAAAGTTAACAGTTCCTGTTAATGTTACAACCTCATTGAAATGAGCTGATATACTTGTGGTTTCATCAAGAGATAATGCTCCTGAACTAGGATCTGCCGTCATTTTTGTTAAATAAGGCATAACACCATCAATAGTAATTGCTGCATAGTCAGCCAAATTATTACTAGCTGGAATAGTGAAATCATTTAAATCGTTGCCTGCTAGATCATAAATAGTTCCACTAGCCATTGAAATAGAATTGATTGTCAGATCAGTACTTGCATCATTATTACCGACTTGATAATTAGCACTTGCAACAGTATCTCTATCATCCCAATCATTCCAAGCTGTAATTGAAGCCGTTCCATCTGTTCCATCATCTTCTTGAGTTTGGAATTCCACACTAACAGCCTGACTTGCTCTAACAAATTCAGTGAAATGTATTGTAAAAGCGACATTCTCATCTTTCTTTTTTGTAACTGCATCAGTACCCAGTGAAGTTGTAATTTTTCTTATGGTAGGTCTCGTGGTATCATAATAATCATCAGTATCTGTATGTGTATAACTATTACCCGCTTTATCAAATATTTTAGTTACTATATCATATCTTGCTCCATCTACTAAAGCAAACGCCGTACTTGAACCGACACCATCAGTCCATGTAATGTTAGTTATTTCTGTAGCTTCATCTTGCGTGAATTCATCTGCTGAACGAGTACCAAAAGTATAATAATGCACACCACCGATATCTGCAGTTCCACCGGCATCGCCTGTTAATTGTATATAACTTTTAAATGAATCATCACTACCACTATATAGATCTTCATCAGGACGAAAAGTTAAAGTAATCGAAGAGTTAAAATATGCATTACTAAAAAAACTTCCAGATTTAGTTGTAATCCCTGGAGCATCAGCATCAAATGTAATATAGTTCTGACTCACAGGAGCTCCCCAGTTTACTTCCTCATATACAGTAGTTTGTCCAGCTTTTGCAAATGCTATGACAAAATCCCATCTATCACCATGAGGCTCAGTATTAGGAGTGTCTGTTATATCATTATCAGTAATTGTAATAGTTTTTATACCGCTATTATTAAAATTAAGATTCCCAAACCATGGGGCCGACTGAATTGCAGATTGAGTAGATCCAACAACATCATCTTGCAAACCAGCATCACCATCATCAGTCATATCAATAGTTGGAACTGAGCCGCTTTCAGCATGTTGATAATAAATTTGATATTGTCCATTAGAAAAGTTAGTTAGATGATCTACATCACCAACGTCATTAAAGGTAAGAGTAATTATCAAATTATTACTTGCATTCATATATCCATTAACTACGTCCCCACTTTCTACAGTTGCATTTACAGTGATTGCACCACGTAAAGGAAACAAAGTCATAAATAGTAAAAGAAATAAAAACAATTCTTTCCGAATATCAGAAAACATTATTCGTTTGATCATAAAAATTAAAAAAATTTTAGAGTGTTATTGCCAAAACTAACACACCTTCGAGCCAACTAGCTGGACCTTCGAATGCAACTTTTTCAGAGTTTTTCGCACCAGGACTACCCGTATATCGCATTCCCAATCGAAGTCCCAAGGTATTCCCAATTGTAAAGCCATAGGTACTTTCTACAATCATACCAACTCCTCCGCTTACAAGCCCTCCGCCAACTTTAACTTGACTGGCACCAGCTGGAACAGAAACGAGTCCAATTAATGTCATACCGGAATAGGCGGCGTTTGCAGGTGGATAGTAATCTTCAAATTTCACCGTTCCTAGCTCAGCGCCAAGACGAAACCGTAATGGGCCAATTTGCATTAGAATGGGCATTTCAACACCTAAACGAAAGTTTACAAAGGAATTATATGTGTAAAGAGAATGACTGACTAACGCAGGAGATGCACCGTGCAATGTGAGTGTGTATCCCATTTTAAGTGCATCATCGGACAAATCAGTGCTGGACATTTCTTCATCAAATTCTTCTTCCTCAAACTCTCCCTCATCTTCATAAAATTCATCTTCATCTTCTTCCTCAAAGAAAGAGTCAGGATCTTCATCAAACTCCTCATCGTCTTCTAAAAACTCTTCATCTTCATCTTCAAAGAGTTCCTCTTCTTCCTCTTCTTCACCCCAGAATATTTCACCTTCATCGTCATCTTGAGCATATACAATCTCTTGCGGAACAAAAAAGAAAACTAAGAACAGACAGAATGTCCATCGAATTAAGAATACCGGGGCAATTCCTGCCGCTCGGACATGTTTAAGTAACTCCATAATACCTCTTTCGGTTATACTACTTTACTATAACTATGCCGCGGGACAAACGAACCCCTTACCTCATCGGCAACTTGCCGACCATCTAATATAAATCAACTAAGGAATGTGATTCAATGATTTAAATCACATTTTACAGGTTAATGACGCGCGCGTTCGATAAATGTATTAATTAAAAAAAAATATCAATGTTAGGTATTGTACAAGTGCTCATAATTCGGAGAATGTATCTCTGCCAACCGTTTTCCATCCTTCGTTATTCGGTAATCCCAGGTAAAGTCTGGATGATATTCTGTTACGTATTTTGATCCATCATCATAAAAACGCTCAACAAAGCGCACACCTTTTTCATCTTTCCAACGCCATGTCCAAATAATCATATTAGGTCCGTTGAAGCAGTGCTAGTGTTTCTCCATTCAAAACGATTCCATAAATCATGTGAAGATAGTGGACTTGAATATTCATCAAAACATATATCAACATTTTGAATTGCAAAATACTGTAACAGTTTGCGAAAAAATTTGTGTTCATGCTTTAGAAATCGAACAGGTACTAAAAAGCACTCAATTGGAGTACCGGAAATACGATCACCACCAACAGTAATTGCAATAAACAATCGCCTAATAGAATCATATTTTTTATATAACAATAACTTCTCTTTAATCATAGGGTTGATATGCTGATGTGGATAGCTTCCCAACCATACAGGTTGATGATAGGCATCTACAAAAAATTTCTTATCATTTGTTAAATCAATAAAGCAGTACTCTGGCATCGTATCATTTTGAATATATTCATCTATTGTAGATGAATGATCATGCTTCGTTGTTAACAGTTTGTAGGGATACTTACTGAGAATGGAATCCAAGAAATACTCTTTAAAGTATTGATCTCTTACTTTTATATCCGAATTAAAAAAGTTTTTACGAATTATTTCATAAGTGGATATCAGTGAATTCATAAAATTTACTCCTACTTATACATGATAGGATAAATAGTTATAAAAAAAAACCCCGCTAAAGCGGGGCTTTTTAATGTGGTTAATCTACTAGCGATATATTTATGGCTTTTTGCCCTCTATCTCCGTCAGTAACCTCAAATTCTACACCATCATTATCTTTGACGTAAATATCATCAGAAGATAATCCTGATTGGTGGAAAAAATAGTCTGTGCCATCATCACCTGTGATGAAGCCGTATCTTTTCGCTGTGTTGTAGAATTTTACTTTTCCTTTTTGCATTATTTCCTCAC
>Ga0315327_10000211_pt1 | contig 28103 bp, 29 predicted proteins | sample M110032315metaG_FD_203460 | JGI IMG/M metagenome (GOLD analysis project Ga0315327, IMG submission 203460) | Ammonia-oxidizing marine archaeal communities from Monterey Bay, California, United States - M1 100m 32315 | ecosystem: Environmental > Aquatic > Marine > Coastal | place: USA: California... | reverse complement strand
ACTTAATGTTAACTAATGATAAAAACAATATTAGAAATATGACTTTCCAGAATCTTTCTGGATTGAAAAAATCTGGTGGATTATATCAAGTAACTGTTGGAGACGCAGATACATTTACTGTACCTACGGTAACAGACGATAACCCACACGATTATATAAGTGGTGGAAATTGTATTTCAGAATTTGGTGCTTTTACAGTTGATAGTGTAGTAGATAGTACACACTTTACAATGGATTTAGGCACATCAGCATTTGCACATACTTATATTAGTGGAGGTCAAGTTAGAAAAACAGATAATACAACTTTAACAGTTGATGACGCTCCTTATGTTCACGGTACTGGTATAATTACAATTGAAACATCCACTGCTCACGGATTATCAGCAAGTGATAGTATCAAAGTAGCAAATTTAAAATATACTTGTTCAATGGGTGAAAAAATATATCCAAAAGTAGGAACAGATATTTCAATTCAGAATTATGCTTATGCTCACGGTGCAGGTCAAATAACAGTTAATACTTCAGCAGCACACAATTTAGCAACAGGCGATTGGGTTACTTTAGGAAGAGCAAAATGGAATATAGTAGAAGTAGGTGAAAGAACTATACCAAAAGGTGTTGTACAGGCTGCAGTTATGTCATTAGACCCTAGTGGTAATATTTTAATACAATCACCTTATATACAAAACTGTACATCTATTAATGCTAACGCTTGTGGAATACAAGTTGACGGTAATCTTCACAAAAATACTTATACTAAATCTTATAAATCAATGTTGGGTAATGACTTTACTCAAATCAATAATGATGGTATCGGTATTCACATTTTAGGAAAAGGTCGTGTTGAGGCAGTATCAGTATTCATTTACTATTGCGATAAGGCAATTTACTGTGAATCAGGTGGATTTATTAGAGGACTAAACTGTTCTCACGCATACGGAGAAAGAGCTTGTGTTGCTTCAGGTACAGACGAATTTGAAGTTCCAGTAAATATTCAAACTAGAGGTTTGTTATTACAATGGGATGCAACAGGATTTATTGGAAGTGCAACATTAGGAGATATTGAAAACTGTATTGCTGTACAAGGGCAAGGTACTGCTGTAATCCAAGGGGATACTTCAGGTGCAACTGCTAAAATATTCAGATGGAACAACTCATTAAATTATTTACACATAGAAAATATTTCAGGTCAGTTTCAAAACGGAGAAGTATGTACAATTGAAAAAGAAGATTCATCAACATTCCAAATTACTTTGGGTGCTTCTTTTGGTTCACCTGCACAACAAGGTCAAAGAGGACCATTACTTGCAGTTAAATCAGGAACTACAACTTTAAATGCTGCTAATATATTAAAATTAGCTGCTAATCTTAAATTTGCAGGAGATAACAAATACTTTAGAATTGGGTTAGTATCTGAAGAAGATACAGTTAACGGAACTGCTGTAATAAGATTAACAGAAGATATTGGAGTTAGTAAAGCAAAAGGGGATAGTGTATCAGTAAATATGACCACGGAATTCTCAAACATAAGATTAACAGGTCACGACTTCTTGGATATAGGTACTGGAGATTTTGTAACTACAAATTATCCACTAACACCTACACAACCTTCCGACCAGGCAGATGAGATTTCTGAAGAAGATGGTGGTCGTGTATATTGGGTATCAACTGACCAAACTGGTGACTTTAGAGTTGGAGATTTATTTAAAATTGAACAGGCAACTGGTACTGCAACATTAAACGCAGACGCCTTTAACCTTTCAGGATTAAGTGAATTAAAACTTGGGTCTATCGGTGCAGAATTAGGTGCCGCTGTAAACGAATTTAGTACAGATGAAAGTTTAGCAGGAAATTCTAATACTGCTGTACCAACAGAAAACGCTGTATTAGGATATATGACTAGAGATAAAGCAGGCACAGGTGCTTGGGTTCCTCCAACAGGAACAGAAGCACAAAGACCAACAGGTGGTGCTTTATTCACAGGTGCAATAAGATATAACTCCTCAATATTAAATTGGGAAGGTTATAACGGTGATTCTTGGACAGGTCTTGGAGGTGGAACTCCTTGGACAACTGTTGTAGGAGATGGTTCAACTACGGTTACTGCTGCTGGTGGTCAAAGATTTTTAGTAAATACAACTGGCGGAACACAATTAATTAATTTACCTGCTTCTCCATTAGTTGGAGATTCAGTCGCATTTTTAGATTTATCAGGTACATTCCAAACAAACAATTTAACCGTTGGTAGAAATGGCAATGAAATTATGAATCTTGCTGAAGATATGAATATAACAACAAATCACGCAGGATTTACTTTAGTTTGGACTGGTGGAATTAACGGTTGGAAATTAGTAGAGGTTGCTTAATAATAGATAAATAGAGATATGAGTACATTAACACAATTCACAGTAACAGGAAAAGAAAAAGACGATTTTTATGGATTCCATATTGGGTCTATATCTAATCAAACAATAAAAAGAACAGTAACTAAAGATGTATCTGGCGTAAATCAAAATGATAGTATTTACGAATATGCTTTACCAAGTGCTTATGATATTGCAAATATGACTTTAACAACAACAACTTCTTTAGTTAGAAGAGGATCAGAAAATACATTACAATCAGGAAAATCAAATATTACAGGTATTTCATTTAATGGTGATGGAACAAAAATGTATGCTGTTGACCAATATCACGCAAGAATTATTCAATACTCATTATCAACTGCTTACAATGTATCAACTTTAACTTATACACAAAATGAAGAATTAGATGTCAAAACACAAGACATAACACCACAATCACTTACTTTTAATGACGATGGTTCTAAAATGTATATGTTAGGTATCGGTGGACCAGAAGACGCAAGTGTTCCTGGTGGACAAATTAATGAATTTGCTTTAAGTACAAATTACGATATTACAACAGCAACCTATACAGACAGATTTTCAGTTGCTGCTCAGGATACAAAACCACAAGATTTATATTTTAACAATGTTGTTAGAGGTGCTGTTCCAATCGGAGGATTATGTTTTGTAGTAGGTGATGATGGAGATGATGTTAATGAATACTTACTAGGTACGGCTTACGATATTAGTACGGCGTCTTTTGTTGACGCACATTCTATTGCTGGTGAAGAAGACAAACCAAGAGCACTCATTTTTGATAATGACGGAGATAGATTGTATGTACTAGGTCATACTGGAAATGATGTAAACCAATATCCATTGGTAACAGGTTGGGATATTTCAACAACACAAGCAGTTAATAGCACTAAATCTTTAAGAACAAATAATATTATACCAAGAGGTATGGCATTCAATGATAATGGAACAAAACTTTATGTTGTAGGTACAGGTGGTACTTTAACAATTGACGGTGGTGATGATGAATTGCCAGTTTCAGCATACCAAGTTAGAGCAAGAAATGATATGAAATTCTATGAAGGAAATACATATATTTTTGATGTATCTGACTCAAATTTAACAGATTCATCCTTTAAATTTTCTACAACAATGGGTGGAACTAAAGAAGGTGGTACTGAATATTCAACAAATGTAACTACTTCAGGAACAATAGGTCAGGCAGGTGCAACTGTAACTATAATAGTTCCTAAAAAGGTTTTAAGTAAAGAACCTGGAAGTGCAATAGATACACTATTTTACTATGAAAGTAACTTTACTAATACTGGTGGTAAAATATACACACCTGAATGGAAAGGTGAACTTCAAATAACTAAAACAGATGGTCAGGATGATATAGAAACTAGATTTGAAACTAAAGAACAAGAAGATATTTTTATGCAAAGTTTCTTTATGCGTGCTGGATTGACATTTAGTGTAGATAATGGGGATTTGAAGGTAGAATTAAATTAAAATTTTTAATAATTGAAGGTAAAACAATTATAAATATAAATAGAATAAGGATATAAAGAATTATGGCGACAATAAATTTAGGAAGAATTAAACCAGTATTCCAGGGTGCTTATAATGCAGGTACAGCTTATGTTGTAGATGACATTGTAACTTCAAGTGGAGAAACTTTTATTTGTATATTAGCTTCAACTGGTAACGCTACATCAAACGCAACTTATTGGTCAAAACTTGCTAAAAAAGGTGATGATGTAACACAACTTACTACTCACGGCGATATGCTGTTTAGAGGTACAAGTGGTGTTGAAAGACTTGCTGCTGGTACAGCAAATAATGTATTAACAACTAAAGGCGCTGGTGTTGATCCTACTTGGACTTCATCAACTGCAATTAATTGGGACTATAAAAACGCAAATTTCACTGCTGTTTCAGGCGGTGCTTATATATGTAATACAGGAGATATTGGGACATTTACAATGACACTTCCTGCTTCTCCAGTAGATAACGATTATGTAATTTTTTGTGATGGATATGGTAAATGGAAAACAACAAACTTAACTGTTGATAGAAATGGCGAAAACATTGCAGGAGAAGCTGCTAATCTAACTTGTGACTCTGATTGGGCAACTTTAAGACTTACATATAAAACAACTCCAGATGTAACTTCATCTTTTATTGGATGGGTATTAACATAATTTTAAAATGCAAGTACAAACTAATATAAATAGTTATAGAAATTTAAAAGGAAAATAGAACAATGGCAACATTATCAAACTTACTCGGTGGCGGCGGCGGTGGCACAATAGACCACAGAAAAGAAGGAATGCCACTATTCGGATTATTTGGCGCAACAGGTGACCAAAATACACATATGACATACAGAATCTTTGATTCTGGTTTTAAAATGGTCGGCTCACCTTGGGGTTCAGTATGTAACTCAACAACTAATTACCGTTTCGGTATATTAGGGGACGCTTCTCACGCATATAATTTAAATGATTTCGGTACAGATATTGGGCACGATAACCTAACTTCAGAAACATATTCTGATTGGACAAAATATTTTAAATCAATGTATCAGATTGACCAATATCCTCACGCACAATATTACACTTCATCTAGGGATGGATTTATTTCTTGGCAAAGTTTTCACCACTATACATCAACTTTTGAATATCAAAATGCTTGGTCAAAATTAAATATGGTTTTACCTGAAGGTATTAGACCACGAAGAACATTCTGTAATAGACGAAATTCAATGAGAGAAATAACGGTTGGAAACAACTCTTGTGCTGCTATAGATTTTTATGATTATACTTCACACAAATTAAATGACGATCAAACCTACGCTACTGGTACTGGATATAACGAGAAAAATAAAATGCTAGTTATGGTTCACGCTGGTGACGAAGGTGGAAATACTTCTAAACTTATTCACATTTTCAAATCAAGTAAATGTTTAAATCAAGTAACTAAAATTAAAGATTATTTTGATAACTTAACATCAACAGAATACTTTACAGACACTTGGACATCTCAAAACAATAGAGATATGACAGTTGCTGTTGGTAATAATGAGTGGGTTGGTTTTGGACATAAAAATGGAAACAATATTAGATATGCCGCTTTCAATTGTAAAAACGGACAATCATTAGGAACAACTGGTGCTGCTAGGGTATACATTGGTTGGCAAGATTTCAATGGTTCAACAACTACATCTTACGGTGCTACACAAGGTGCTCAGTATTACACTAAATTTAATACAACTTGGGATGGTACTTGGGGAATGATTTATGCTCCTTACTACTACTACGGTTGTGGAATAGACGGTTGGTGTATGAACCTAGAAAATCCTAGAAAATTCATAAGTATTAACCAAACAAAAACAAGTAGATCAAATCCATATGTTGCTTGGGGACGAACAGGTTTCCACGGTGGCTGGTCAGACAATACTGACTCAGAAATGTGGAGAACATACTCTTGGTCTTTTGATCCGACAGATTCAGATCATACGACTACAACAAGAGTTTATTACGGTTCAAATGATAATAATGATGTAATCAGAAATGATAACTCATTTAGAGGAACCGATGTAACTAACAAAACAGGAAACTACGGATTAACAGAATCAAGAACAGGTCTACACGGTGGGTATTACTCAACTTGTTATCCTGTAATTTGTGGAGTTGATTGGTGGGGCAATTACGGAAACCAAGACGCTGCTTACGGTGGTAAGTTTGGTGTAGATTCCGCATAGATAATAAGTAAAGGAAACAATTATGGCAACAATGTATTTTAAAACTGTAACAGGTGAACCATTCACTGCTAACGCTGTAACTGGTGAAGATGGAGTATCAAAAGGACATTGCGTTAAAGTAACTGACGCACCTGACGATATTGCTGAGTGGAGAATGAAATATAATTTCGGAACTAATGCTGTTGATGTATATGGAACAACAGGTATTACAGATGACGAAGCAGTAGCAAAACAAGTAACAGATAATGAAACTGAAGCAACTGCTGAAGTTGAACGAGAAAAAGCAAGAATCGCTGCTAACGCTGGTTAATATTTAATATTAACTTTACATCGCTGGTTTTTATATTATGTACGACATTAAAGAACTCACTAAAGAAATTCATCAAAACGCTGAACGACAAGAGTTTGTAAAAACTCTAATGAGCGGTACGATTCATCCTGAATTGTACGCTACCTATCTCTATAATCAATTACAATGTTATGCTGTACTGGAAAAGTATAGTATGCACAACGACCTTTTTAGGCAAACACCTAATTTACAAAGAGCAGAAAAAATAGATAGAGATTTCAAAAAGATATGGTCTAAAGAAGAAAGACCTGTCATAACTGATAGTACAAAAGAATATGTTAAACATATTGAAACTATATCAGAAGATCCAGAAAAACTATATGCACATATCTATGTTAGACATTGTGGTGATTTATCTGGTGGTCAAATGATTTCTAAAAAAGTACCAGTCAAAAGATACTATGATTTTGAAGGTAAAGGACAAGAGTATAAAAGAATTGTAAAAGAAATTATACAAGAATATTTAAATACATATCAAATAAATGTAGTATCAGAAGCAAAGATTTGTTTCGCTTCTGCTACAAAATTATTCCAAGAGATGAAAGAGATTGAAGATATGTATTACAAACCTTTAATCTTAACTAACGAAGTAATTGAAAGAGATACAGAAAATGATCCTTTCAAAGGTACTAGTATTGAAGGTAAAGATTAATGATTTGGGAAAGATTAATTAAATTAGAAAAAGAAATTATAGAAATTTTTGATAAACATTTAACTGAATATAATGAACCAGGTATGGATAGATTTAATCAACCTGGTTGGATAAACCGTACTTGGACTAATATGAGTATTAGACGAGCACACATAGATGTAGTGGATGCCAGAGAAAGAAAAGGTCTTTGGATGGCACACATATGTTTATTTCCAAATTTAACTAATGGTGGTCCAATTTATGGATTTGATGTTATCGCAGGCAAGAATAAGATTACAGGTTGTTTCCACGATTTTAGTCCACTATTATTAAAAGACCATCCCTTAACAAAATATTTCATAGAAGAAAATAAATGGTTTAAACCATCTAAAGTAAGAGAATTACCAGATTGGGCAAAAGCAATCTTTAGTAAAGGTATGATTGCCGCTGGTAAGATAACGGAAGAGAGAGAGTTGAATCAAATTTGTACATTAGCAATATCAAATTTAAACGCATATATTGATAAAATTAGTGATTATAATAGTGATTCAAATAAAGAAGATGTAATAAGAGCACAAAATTTCTATTGCGAACACCAACAACAAAATCCACACACTCCTAGAACAATGAAATCACTAGGATTACCAGAGGACGATATAAAGTTATTTTGCGCTGATAATCTCTTTCCTACCATTAAATAAATCTTATAAATAGTATAAAAGACGAGGATTTAAATGGCAACACCATCAACACGAGAAACATTAAAGCAGTATTCATTAAGAGCATTGGGTAAACCAGTCATTGAAATAAATGTAGATGACGACCAATTAGAAGATAGAATTGATGAAGCGTTGCAATATTTTGGACAATTCCACTATGAAGGTATTAGAAGAACATATTTAAAATATAAGTTAACTGAAGCAGATAAAACTCGTTTATCAGCATTAAATAATTTAGACGAAACAGCAACAGATTTAAAAGACAATACGGTTTCTACCAAGTGGTATGAAGACAAAAACTTTTTAGTTGTTCCAGATAGTATTATTTCAGTAGTTAATATATTTCCTTTTTCAGATAAAGGTAGTATGAATTTATTTGATGTTAGATACCAATTAAGATTAAATGATTTGTATGATTTTTCTTCAACAAGTGTAATTAACTATGATGTTGTATTAAGACATTTAGATTTTTTAGATCATATTCTTGTAGGTGAAAAACCAATGAGATTTAGTCAATTAGATAATAGATTATATATTGATATGGATTGGAAAAATGATTTACAAAAAGATGAATGGTTAGTAATAGAGTGTTATAGAAAATTAGATCCATCACAATTTGGAGATATTTTTAATGATATTTATTTAAAAAGATATACAACTGCTTTATTTAAAAAACAATGGGGCGCTAACTTGTCTAAATTTAATGGAGTAGCAATGGTGGGTGGAGTAACTCTAAACGGTCAACAAATTTTTTCAGAAGCAACTGCTGATATAGATAAATTAGAAACAGAATTAAGAACTACTTACGAATTAAACCCAGCATTTATGATAGGATAGTGCTATGCCAGTTAATCATTATTTTCAAGGCGGCAACGGCATTGGTAATCAAAATGAAAAAAGATTACACGAAGACTTAATAGTTGAAGGTCTTAAAATTTACGGCCACGATGTTTATTACCTACCTAGAACACTAGTCAATAGAGATTTAATATTAGGAGAAGATACAACTTCTCGTTTTGATGACTCTTGGTTGATTGAGATGTACATAGAGTCTACTGAAGGTTTTGCAGGTCAACAAGAAATAGTTTCCAAATTTGGATTAGAGATTAGAGAAGACACTACATTTATGGTGTCTAAAAGAAGTTGGTCTTTCCACGTAGGTCAAAAAGATAGTTTAATTGCTGATGGCAGACCAAATGAAGGTGATATAATATATTATCCTTTAATGAACTCGTTTTTTGAAATACAGTTTGTTGAAGATCAGGAACCTTTCTTTGCGTTAGGTCAATTACCAGTTTACAAATTAAGAGTCACTCGTTGGGAATATTCAAGTGAGAAACTTGATACAGGTTTAAATGTTATTGACGCTGCTGAAGACAAGTACACATTAAATCAATTAAATTACAAATTTACTTTAGAGAGTGGTCAAGTTGCTTTAGATGGTGAAGGATCAATACTATTAGAAGCAGATTTATCATCTGGAGAACCTACTTTCTTATTAAACGAAGACTTTACAGAATCAGCAATACAAACTCAATCACCATATGCTTCAAATACCGATTTAGATAAAGCAGCAGGATTTGATACTTCTTCTGCTTTAGATGATATATTAGACTTTACAGAAAGAAATCCATTTGGAGATGAGGATAGATAATGTTAGGTAATAGATTTTATAATCAAAGTTTTAGAAAACTAATTATTGCATTTGGACAAGTCTTTAATAACATTGTTATTCAAAGAACAAATAAAACAGGTGGTGTAACTGCTAGAATAAAAGTACCTCTTGCATATGCACCTAAAGAAAAATTTATAGTAAGACTAGATCAACAAGCAAATTTAAATAGTAGAGAATTTGCAACATCATTACCTCGTATGGGTTTTGAAATAAAAGGTCTTAAATATGACGCTAGTAGAAAACTGACTCGTGTTCAAAAATATTCACAAGTTAAAGAAAACGAAGATGGTAAAAAAACTAACTTCAATTATACACCTGTTCCATATGACATTGATATGGACTTATATATATTTACAGCAACTGCTGAAGATGGTTTACAAATTGTTGAACAGATTTTACCTTACTTTCAACCAGACTATACAGTAACTATTAATGCTGTACCTGATTTGAATATTAAAAGAGATATTCCTATTACATTAGGAAATATTAATTATGAAGATAGTTATGATGGAGACTTTACAACTAGAAGAGCAGTTATATATACTTTAAGTTTTACTGCTAAGACTTATCTATTTGGACCTATGAACAATCAAGGTGTTATTAAAAAGACACAAGCAGATTTAGGGGCAGATACGGATCCTAAATTAACAAGAGAAGAAAGAATTGTGATTATACCAAGTCCTGAAAATGCTGATAGAGATGATGATTTTGGATTTACAACAACCATTGATTTCTTCCAAGATAGTAAGAGATATAATCCAGTAACAGGAGATGATGAATAATGAGTAAATTGGAAGATAGAGTCAATGATATATTAGGAGTAGATACACCTATTCCTCAACCGAAAGAATTTCAACCACCTGTTAAAAGAAAAACTGGTGAGGTAGAAATAAAAGTTGAAAAAGATATTAATACTGATTATGATTATAGTAGAGATAATTATTATAACTTAATTGAAAAAGGACAAGAGGCAATTCAAGGTATACTTGATATTGCAAAAGAAGGTCAACACCCTAGAGCATACGAAGTTGCAGGTCAATTAATTCAATCAGTAGGGCAGACTGTTGACAAATTACAAGACTTGCAAAAGAAATTAAAAGACTTAAAAGAGTTACCAAAAACAGCAAATGCACAAATCAAAAATGCTTTGTTTGTTGGATCAACTACCGAACTACAAAAAATGTTAAATAAAAAAACTATTGAAACAAATAGTGAAAGAAAAAGTGAAGATGAATCCTTTAACGGCAAAGACATCACACCAAAATAAAAAAGTTTTAAAGGGGTCTTATGGGCGACTTTAAAATATTAATACTAGCATATTTAATTGGGCATAGTCCAATTGATACTCAACAAACTTTTCAAATGCAAGGTTGGTATAAAAATATGGAAGAGTGTAAAGAAGAATTACTTAAACAAAAACCTGATGGAAGATACGAAGTGATGAACGAGTTTGTTATAGATGGAGAGTTTAAATGGGATTGGTTAGTTGCAGGTTGTAAAAGTGATACAACAGGAGAAGAATTCCAACTTTGGCCGACTTATCCTAAAGGCAAACCAAAAGAGTTAGAAGGCATTGAATTTGATGTATTTGATTTACAAGTATGATATTTAAAGAAATACCACAAATAGATTGTTTAAAATATATAGCAAAAAATCATCAAGCAAAAGATGGTGACCTAGCAAAGGCAAGTAACAAATTTAATTGTTATGTTCTTCATACTATTAATGAAGATTATTATTTAAAAGGTAATGAAAAAGATATAAAAGGAAATATATTTTCGTGGACGGATAAAGCAAGAGGTGGATACGGTTCTATGAGAGCAAATAGATGGTTAGCAGCTTTTGAAGGAGATAATATTGTAGGTGTAAATATGTTTCGTTTAAGAAAAGATGTAGAATTAATGTGGGATGGATTTTTACATAGTGATACAAAAGAAATTGCTATTGCATTAAATAAAGAATTGTTTAAGTACACAAAAGGTCAATGGACGGTCAATTATAGTGAACATTCTGAAGAAACAGAACCACTTTTAACAATAGAAGATATGGAACAAACATTAGGTTATAAAAGTTGGGCAAATTGTTATGTACCAAATCATTATGCTTATTATCAAGTAGATATACTAACTAAAATGGCACCTGATCCTGCTTCTTTTGATAAGTATGAATTAAAAAGATTTGAAAATAGAAGAAACTTTTTAAAGAGATTACCTGACGCTTTTGATGAGGATAAATGAGAGAACTTATTTTACCATACGAAAGTTTTATAGCGGGTTGGTATATTAATCCACAAATATGTGATAATCTTATAGATTTATTTAACGAAAATAAAGACCATCAAAAACAAGGTGTTATAGGTGGACCTTTTAATGTTGATAAAGAAAAGAAAAATTCCATAGACCTTGGTTTACATCCTGATTGGGACGAACCGAGATTTATGGTATATAAAAAAGTATTAAAAGATTGTTGTTCTTTATATGAAGAAAAATATCCAGAAGTTAAAGGGTTTCATAAGTATGGAATGACCGAAGGTGCAAACATACAATATTATCCACCAGGTGGAGGATACTTTTCTGAGCATTGTGAAAGAACATCAAAGATGGAGAATCGTTGTCTAGTATGGATGACTTATTTAAATGATGTTCCAAATGCAGGTACACATTTTAAATATCAAAATGTAACTTTGCCTTCTGAAAGAGGATTAACTTTAATTTGGCCGACTGATTTTACACATACACATAGAGGTCAAATATCAAAAACATATGATAAATATATAATAACAGGTTGGATGGGATATACAAGACAAGTAGGAGATAAGATATGAGTAATCAAACAGACGCATATTTAGGTAACCCTAATTTAAAAAAGGTCAATACACCAGTTGAGTTTACTAAAGAGCAAATAGTAGAATTTAAAAAGTGTAAAGAAGACCCAATTTATTTTATGGAGAAATGGATGAAAATCGTTTCCCTAGATGAAGGTCTTGTGCCATTTAAGTTATATCCTTTTCAAAAAAAGATAGTTGAAACAATTGACAATAATAGATTTACTATTTGCAAACTACCTAGACAATCAGGTAAGTCAACGACAACTGTTGCTTATTTAATGCACTATGCAATGTTTAAACCAAATTCAAGTATTGCTATACTTGCAAACAAATCATCAACTGCTAGAGATATATTAGGAAGACTTCAACTTGCATATGAAAATTTACCAAAATGGATGCAACAAGGAGTAATAAATTGGAACAAAGGTAATATAGAATTAGAAAATAAATCAACCATTGTAGCGGCTGCAACATCATCATCTGCTATAAGAGGTGGTTCTTATAATATAATTTTCCTTGATGAGTTTGCTTTCGTACCTACTAACATTGCTGAAATGTTTTTTAGTTCAGTTTATCCTACCATTTCTTCAGGACAAAAAACTAAAATGATTATAGTATCAACGCCATATGGTATGAATCAATTTTATAAACTATGGGTTGACGCAGAAAAAGGAAGAAACGATTATATACCTATTGAAGTACATTGGTCAGAGGTTCCAGGAAGAGATGACGCTTGGAAAGATATGACCATAAGAAATACATCACCTGAACAATTTGCACAAGAATTTGAATGTGAGTTTTTAGGATCGGTTAACACGCTTATATCACCAGCGAAAATTAAGAGTGCAACCTATTTTGATCCTATTGTGTCAAAAGGAAGTGTAGATCAATTTGAAGAACCTAAAAAAGGTAATACTTATGTTATAACAGTTGATGTCGCAAGAGGTGTTGATAAAGACTATTCAGCATTTGTTGTATTTGATGTAACTAAAATGCCTTTTAGAGTAGTTGCTCTTTATAAAAATAATCAGGTTAAACCTTTTGTGTTTCCTAATATTATTGCTGAAATAGCAAAACGATATAACGAGGCACACATATTAACCGAAGTAAATGATATAGGTCAACAAATAGCAGAAGCATTAAACTTTGAGATAGAGTATCCAAATGTATTAATGTGTACTCAAAAAGGAAGAGCAGGTCAAATACTTGGTGCTATGTATAGTGGTCGTGGTTCATCTATGGGTGTTCGTATGACTAAACAGATAAAAAGAGTTGGTTGTGCTAATTTAAAGACGATTATTGAAGGAGATAAGTTAATTATAAACTCATTTAAAATCATAGAGGAAATGTCAACCTTTGCTAAGAAAGGTCAATCCTGGCAGGCTGAGGAGGGTAGCAATGATGATTTAATGATGTGTTTAGTTATCTTTGGTTGGTTATCTAATCAAGGATACTTCAAAGAATTGACAGATCAAAATGCTCGTCAGCAGATGTATGTTGAACAATCAAAATTAATTGAAGAAGATATGGCACCATTTGGTTTTGTAGATGATGGTATCAATACTCATCCAGAGAATGAAGAAACGGTTGATGAGTATGGCGACAGGTGGGTGCCTGTGGTTCGTAAAAGTCATTAGGTTTGCTGTTATTATAAATATCCGTATAGTATGTAAATTTAACTATGGGCGTATGAATAATACGAATTTTGAAGATAAATGAAAAAAATTAGCTAATTAGAGGAGAATAACTTATGGCATTTCAAGTATCACCTGGTGTTCTCGTGCAGGAAAAAGATTTAACAAGAATCATTCCCGCTGTATCTACTTCTACTGGTGCTTTTGCTGGACAATTCAGTAAGGGACCTTTGGATGAGATAATATCTGTTTCTAGTGAGCAAGAACTTGTAAGTACATTTGGCAAACCTGATTTAAATAACTTTGAGTATTTTTTCAGCGCTGCTAACTTCTTACAGTATTCAAACGCATTAAGAATAGTACGAGCTAACCAAACAAGTCAACTAAATGCTACCAGTAACGGTAGTGGTTTACTTGTAAAAAATAGACAAGACTATGAAGACAATTTTTCCACAGGACAAGGTTCAATAGGATCTTTCGCTGCTAGATCAGCAGGTGCTTGGGGAAATAGTTTATTAGTCGCAAGTTGTCCAAGTGCAAGTGCATTTGGTTCAACAACAACCGTATCTCAACAAGTAGATGGCGCTGCCTCTGCTGGAGACACTACAATAACTCTCGATTCAGACGCAACGAGTTATCTTAATGTTGGAGACATCATTGAGTTTAGTTCAACTGCTGCTGGAGTAGATTTCACTACTGGTGAAAAATATAGAGTAACTGCTTTAACATCAACGCAGGTAACTATTGTACAAAGTCCTAGAGGTGCTGGTGGATTAATCACAGCCGTTGTAGATGACGCAAGAATAAGAAGAAAATGGAGATACGCCGATCAAGTTGATGGCACTCCTGGAACTTCTGCTTACGCTTCTGACAGATCAGGTGTTGGTGATGAAATACACATTGTTGTAATAGACGAAGATGGAACAGTTTCTGGAGTTCCTGGAACAGTATTAGAAACATATTCTAAACTTTCAAAAGCTTCAGACGCTAAATCACCACAAGGAGAGATTAATTACTATCCAACTGTAATTCAGAATAAATCTAATTACATATTTTGGATGGATCATAATACCTCTGGAACCAATTGGGGCAATGCAGCTGCAGGAACAACTTATACTGCTGTTGATACTCCAACAACTGAATCTTTATCAGGTGGTGCTGATGGTTCTGCTGTAACTGACGGTCAATTAAAATCTGCTTATGAGAAATTTAATGACGCCGATACAGTTGATGTAGGATTACTCATCGCTGGACCTAGTGGTTCATCAAGTCATATTGATAACTTAATTACAATTGCTGAAAATAGAAAAGACACAGTTGTATTCGCTTCCCCACAAAGAAGTGATGTTGTTAATATCGCAAACTCAAATACACAAACAAGTAATGTAACAGATTTCTTTGATGGAATCCGTTCATCTTCTTATGTTGTATTTGATAGTGGTTACAAATACACTTACGACAGATATAATGATGTTTATAGGTATGTACCTTTAAACGGAGACATTGCTGGATTGGCTGCTAGAACAGACATTTTAGCGGACGCTTGGTACTCACCTGCTGGATATAATAGAGGTGTTATTAGAGGCGCTGCTAAATTAGCATACAACCCTACAAAACAACAAAGAGATGATCTTTACACAAGTAGAGTAAATCCAGTTGCAACTTTCTCGGGACAAGGCACAGTCTTGTTTGGAGATAAAACTGGACTTGGATCTCCAAGTGCTTTTGATAGAATCAATGTCAGACGATTGTTTATAATTTTAGAGAAGGCAATATCAACTGCTTCTAAATTCCAACTTTTTGAGTTCAATGATGAATTTACAAGAGCGAATTTCAGAAACATTGTAGAACCTTTTTTAAGAGAAGTACAAGGTCGTAGAGGTATCACAGACTTTTTAGTAGTGTGTGATGAAACTAACAACACAGGAGAAGTGATTGATAGAAATGAATTTGTTGCAGAAATCTTTGTGAAACCTGCAAGAAGTATCAACTTTATCACACTATCTTTTATCGCAACCAGAACTGGCGTTTCTTTTGAAGAAGTCGCAGGCGGTTAATAGTAGAGAAGGAGAAATAAAACAATGGCAAATATAAACGACTTCAAAGCTAAACTTGCAGGCGGTGGCGCAAGAGCCAATCAGTTTAAGGTAACAATGCCTTTTCCTGGTTACGCACAAGTTGGCGGCGAAATAGAAGACTTAGCGTTTCTATGTACAGCAACACAAATACCTGCTATGACAGTAGGTAACATCAATGTTCCTTTTAGGGGCAGACAAATCAAAATAGCAGGGGACAGAACTTTCGGAGATTGGGCTGTAACTGTTCTTAACGATACGAACTTTAAGTTAAGAAATGCTTTTGAAAGATGGCAAAACGGTATCAACAATATGACGGACAACGAAGGATTATCAAATCCTGTTGACTATCAGGTTGACGCTTTTTTAGATCAGTTGGACAGAAACGGTAATACATTAAAATCTTATACTTTGAGAGGCGCATTTCCTACGGAGGTTGGTTCAATAGACCTATCTTATTCAGAAAATGACGCTGTGGAAACTTTTGGAGTTACGTTTCAATATCAATATTTTGAAACAAACACTACAACATAGTATATAATATAAAAGGGCGACCTAAAAATCGCCCTTTTAAAACTATTATAAGTAGTTATAGAAACAAAGGAATAAATTATGGCAGAGTTATTTGGGTTTAATATTACACGAGTCAAACCTAAAACAGATCCGAAACAACAATTTAGTCAACCACAAGCAGATGATGGCACACAGGTAGTTGCCGCTGGTGGTTTCTTTGGTAGTTACCTTGATATGGAAGGTACTGCTAAGACTGAGCAGGATTTAATTAGAAGATATAGAGAGATTGCTTTACATCCAGAATGTGATATGGCAATTGAGGATATTGTTAATGAGGCAATAACTTCAAATGAGAATAGACAATCAGTTAAAGTAATTACAGATCAATTAGGTCAATACTCATCAAAAATTAGAGCAACAATTGAAAAAGAATTTTCTGAAGTATTAAGACTATTACAATTTAATACTAGAGGACACGATCTTTTTAGAAGATGGTATGTTGATGGAAGAATCTTTTTCCAAAAGGTTATTGACGCAGAAAATCATAAAGCAGGTATTACAGAATTAAAATACCTTGATCCTAGAAAGGTCAAAAAAATTAGAGAAGTTAGAAAGAGAAGACCAGAAGGTATGGTTTCTCCTACTAACATTAATATTGCAGACGAAACAGTTGAATATTTTGTATATAATGAAAGAGGAATACAAGGGGCGGCTGCTATTCAAGGAATTAAAATTGCACCTGACACAATTGCATATTGTCCATCAGGTGTTATAGATCAAAATAAAAATGGTTTGGTGATGTCTTATTTACATAAGGCAATTAAACCAGTCAATCAATTAAGAATGATTGAGGATGCTGCTGTTATATACAGAATTGCAAGAGCACCTGAAAGAAGAATGTTCAAAATTGATGTAGGTAATTTACCTAAAGCAAAAGCAGAACAATATTTAAGAGATGTTATGGCAAGATATAGAAACAAACTTGTCTATGACGCAAGTACAGGTGAGATAAGAGATGACAGGAATTATATGTCAATGCTTGAAGACTTTTGGTTACCAAGTAGAGATGGTGGAAGAGGAACAGATATAACTACTCTACCAGGTGGACAAAATCTTGGTGAAATATCAGACATAGAATACTTTAGAGCAAAACTTTATAGAAGTTTAAATGTTCCTGTAAGTAGATTAGAGGCAAGTCAAGGTTTTAATCTTGGTCGTGCAAGTGAAATTAGTAGAGATGAATTAAAATTTACTAAATTTGTAGGCAGATTAAGAAAGAAATTTACTGAATTGTTTAATGATTTATTAAGAACACAATTAATAATAAAAGGCGTAATTTCAGAATTGGAATGGCCTGATGTTAGAGATAGTATTTTTTATGACTTCTTACAAGATGGTCACTTTGCAGAATTAAAAAATTCTGAAATGTTGAGAGAAAGACTAAACTTGGCAAGAGAAGTTAGAGATTATATTGGTAAATATTATTCAGTTAATTATGTTAGAAGAAACATATTAAGACAAACTGAACAAGAGATTAAGAAAATGGATGCTGAAATCAAAAAAGAAATTGATAGTGGCGTAATTTCATCACCTGAAAATCAAATCAGTAATGAAACAATAGAATAGAAGGAGAAAATATGAGTGAAGAAGTAAAAGACTTTATAGACAAGATGGCACAAAACAATATGGTTGGTGCTGGGGATGCTTTTAAAGACGCATTAAGAGCAAAAATGGGTGACGCTTTAGATAAACAAAGGCAAGATATTGCTGGTAATATGTTTAAGGCACAACCGCATAGTGATCCAAAACCTGAAATTTCAGGTACAGGTACTTTTAATAAAGATGGAACAATTGAACCTACAGGTGCTAATGCACAAGATGGAGAAGCAAAAGTAGAAGTACAACCAGAAATAACACCAGAAACACCAGAGGTATCGGATGCAGAAAGTCAGCCAGCTAGTACAGAACAACCAGACATTCAACAGTAATTCATATAAAAACTTATCGCCTGTTATGAAAGAGGCAGTAAGTGATGTTATGAAATTAGTTGATAAAGGAACACAAGATATAATGAATACATTTGAAGTAGCAGTAACTAAAGTTGCTGAACAACGCAATATAGATAAAGACGACATTGAAGAATTTTTTGATGTTGAGTTAAAAGAACAATTAGAGGAATAAAATGGCGTGGGTAGATGTACCAAATTCAAATAGTGTTTGGGAGTATGAAAATACTGCCACAGCGTCTAATACATATTCAGGCGCCGCTGGAACATATTCAGGAGGTATAAGAAGTTATACAAGACCTGGAACTGGAACAGTAGAACAAACTTATGCTAGATGTAGAAAAAAAGGGCAACAAAATTTACTTAATTATTCTGAACAATTTGATAACGGTTATTGGTCAACGCTTAGATCAACTTTAACAGTAAACGCTACCACAGATCCTAATGGTACTACAACAGCGGAAAAATTTATTCAAGCTGCAGGACAAACTGGTAATGGTATATTACAACTTGTTACTGCTCATAGTGTAACAGCTGATAAAGATTATACACTATCAATATTTGCAAAAAAAGGTGATAACAGAAATTTTTTATGTATAAAAGAAACTATGGCAAAAGGAGGCGGTGGAATTTCTCATTGGTATAATTTAGATACTGGTGTTGTTGGTGGCATAGGACCTGCAAGTGGAGCAGGTACTCCGTGGTTTAGTACCGCTGCTATTAGAGATGAAGGTAATGGATGGTATAGGTGTTCGGTTAGTTTTACAGCGGATGCTACTAGAACTGGTAAAGTGATGTGGACTGTTGCTGAAAATGATAGCAATAATAGTAATACAGATGACCAAGGATTTATTTACATATGGGGAGCTATGTTTACTGATGGTAAAATTCTAACTCCTTATAAAAAAGCTGAAGCAAGTATATCAACATTAATAGAACGAGGAGAAGTGTCAAAAACTTTTTTTGACGCACAATAGAATATGGCAGATACAGTATCAACACAAGTATTATCAGACACAACAGGTGTAAAATATGTAGTTAAAATGACTAACATATCAGATGGTTCTGGAGAGTCTTTAGTTAAAAAAATAGACGCTTCAACTACAACTTTTATGACCGAAGACGCAGAAAGAAAAATTGCGAAAGTATGGTTTTCAGTTAACGCAATAAGTAAAAAAGCTTGCGTAGAATTAGTATGGGATGGTGCTACAAACGCAACTGGAGTATTGTTAAGTGGTCAAGGTCATTGGGACTTGCGTACAGCAGGAAACTCTATTGGCAACAATGCAATTACACCAACAGGTGATGTTTTACTATCTACACACGACTTTGTACCAGGTGATAATTACACGATTCTTGTTGAGTTTAGATAAAAAATTGTATAAATAGTTATTACAAAAGAGAGAGTAAATGAAACTAATATCGGAAGAGATTCAAAACGCAGAATACCTGGTTGAAGAAACCAACGGTAAGAAAAATTACAAAATTAAAGGTATCTTTTTACAGTCCGACATAAAAAATCGGAACGGACGAGTATATCCAAACGAGATATTACACAAAGAAGTAACTAGATATAATAGAGAATTTATCAATAAAAACAGAGCATTTGGTGAGTTAGGACATCCTGACGGACCAGTTGTTAATTTGGAAAGAGTTAGTCATATGATTACTAAACTTCATCCAGATGGTCAAAACTTTATTGGTGAAGCGAAGATAATGAACACTCCTTATGGTAAGATTGTTAAAGGTCTTATTGACGAAGGTGCCCAATTAGGGGTATCAAGTAGAGGTATGGGTTCATTACAAACAAGAGGTGGTGTTAACTATGTAGGAGAAGACTTCTACTTGGCAACCGCTGCTGATATTGTTGCAGACCCTAGTGCTCCAGACGCTTTCGTAGAAGGTGTTATGGAACAAAGAGATTGGGTATGGGACAATGGCGTTCTTACAGAAAGAAATTTGAACGCTTGGAAGAGAGAAATAGAAAGTGCTAAAAGACACGCATTAGCAGAAGCTAAGATAAAAGTCTTTAAAAACTTTCTTAAAAATCTCTAGTTTTATAAATATTAACATTAGAACAATTTAAAACTAGTTTTAACATTAAAGAGGAGATTTCAATGGCCGAAACGGGAAAAAAAGTTGCGGATACGATAAGAGAAGTTATGGAAGCTACGGCTCCAGACGCTCCTAAAAAGAATGCTGTGGCGGCTGAACCTACACATCTGAAAAATGATGCTGAAGATTTAGGTCCTGCTGTTGTTAAACCAACAGACAGCAATCCTGACGCAACGAAAAAAGTAAAAGAAGTTTCTGGACAAGCACCTCAAAAATCAGAAGGTGCTCCTGACACAATGCCGAAGTTAGATGACAAACATCCAACTAAAGCAATGGAAGGCAAAGAAACAAAAGATTCGGAAGATAAAGAAATCAAAGAAGGCGACTTACCACCTGCTTTACAAAAAGCAATTGATAAGAAAAAAGAAAAGTCTGAAAATAAAGACGACAGCAAAGAAGTTAAAGAAACTATTGATGCTGGCGAAGTTTCTAAAGAAAAAGATGCTAAAAAAGAAGTCAATCAAAAGACTGCTAATGTATCTGAAGAAGAAGAAACTAAAGAAAAAAAAGAAGACAAAAAAGAGATAGATGTAAAAGAACACATTGACGCTCTTATCGCTGGAGAAGATGATTTATCTGAAGAATTTAAAACAAAAGCTGCAACAGTATTTGAAACTGCAATCAAATCAAAACTTAAAGAGATGGCAGAAGATATGCAAACAGCTTATGATAAGAAATTCGTAGAAGAATCTTCTAAATCTAAAGATGAGTTAGTTGAAAAAGTTGACTCTTACCTTGCTTATGTAGTGGAAGAGTGGATGAAAGAAAACGAACTTGCTTTAGAAAGAGGAATCAAGGGCGAAATCGCTGAGGACTTTATTAGTGGTCTTAAAAAATTATTTGAAGATCATTATATAGATGTCCCTGACGAAAAATATAATGTGTTAGAAGATCAGTCTTCTAAAATTGATGAATTAAACAAAAAACTTAATGAATCAATTGCGAAAAATGTTGAACTGACTAAAGAGAACGGTCAATTTAAAAGACAAGACATCATAGATGAGGCGTCTAAAGAATTAGCTGATACTCAAAAAGAAAAGTTTAACAAACTTGCTGAAGAAATTGACTACAAAAACGAAGAAGACTTTAAAACTAAAGTTGGTACTGTTAAAGAATCATACTTTGGTAAAAAGGAATCTAAAAGTGAGATAGATGATGTGGCGGCAGGGTCAAGTGCTCAACCTGAGGACTTAACTAATGCAATGGCTGCTTATAGTGCCGCTATAAGTAAAACAAAAGATATTAAGTTATCTAATTAAATATAGAGGGAGATAAAAACAAATGTATTTATCAGAACAATACGAAAAAAAATGGCAGCCAGTCCTAGAACATCCCGACTTACCAAAAGTTAAGGATAGTTATAGACGTGCCGTTACCGCTACTATCTTGGAAAACCAAGAAAGAGCAATGAAAGAGGATGCAAGTTTCTTAAACGAGGCTGCTCCTACTAATGCTACAGGTTCAAGTGTTGCGAATTGGGATCCAATCCTAATTTCGTTAGTACGAAGAGCTATGCCAAATCTAATCGCATACGATATTGCTGGTGTTCAGCCAATGACTGGACCAACTGGTTTAATATTCGCTATGAGAAGTAGATACACTTCACAAGTCGGAAACGAAGCTTTATTTGACGAAGCAGACACAGATTTCTCTAGTAGAAATGCTGCTGGTGACTCAAGTCAAGGTGCCGACGCTGGTGCTACACCAACAGATCATTCTGGAACTAACCCAAGTGTCTTAAATGACGCTGCTGCTGGATCAACTGATTATAGCAGAGGTCAAGGAATGACAACTGGTGAAGCTGAAGCTCTTGGCGATGCTACTGGAAATCAGTTTGCAGAAATGGCGTTCTCAATTGAGAAGTCAACTGTAACTGCTAGAAGTAGAGCATTAAAGGCTGAATACACTATGGAACTTGCTCAAGACTTAAAAGCAATCCACGGTTTAGACGCTGAAACAGAATTGGCAAACATCCTATCTGCTGAAATCCTTGCGGAAATCAATAGAGAAGTTGTTAGAACAATTTATATCAATGCAGAAAAAGGCGCTGCTGTTAATACTACAACAGCTGGTGTTTTTGATTTAGACACAGACTCAAACGGAAGATGGTCAGTTGAGAGATTCAAAGGACTAATGTTCCAATTAGAGAGAGATGCTAATAGAATTGCACAAAGAACAAGAAGAGGAAAAGGTAATCTAATTATCTGTTCTGCTGATGTTGCTAGTGCTCTTCAAATGGCTGGTGTTTTAGATTATTCACCTGCATTAAACAATAACCTATCTGTTGACGACACAGGCAATACTTTTGCTGGTGTATTAAACGGTAGATTTAAAGTGTACATTGATCCATATTCAGCTAATAGTGCTGCTAAACAGTATTATGTTGTTGGATATAAAGGAACATCACCTTATGACGCAGGAATATTTTACTGCCCATATGTGCCATTACAAATGGTTCGTGCTGTTGGACAAGACACTTTCCAACCAAAAATTGGATTTAAAACTAGATATGGTCTAGTTGCTAATCCTTTTGCTGAAACTGGTGCTCAATCGGGTGCTGCTACTGCTGTGAACCATTCTGGTTCTGCAAATAGTAACAGATACTACCAAAGAGTACAAGTTGCAAACATAATGTAATATTGGTTGGTCGTTGTTTAACGATTAATTACGAAAAGGGGCGGCTTCGGTCGCCCTTTTTTTTGGTCTAAATTCCAGATATAAATATAATATGAAGAAAATGTTAATAGAATATCTCTATATTTTTGTGTTTGCTATTATAATATTGGCATTAGCATACTGTACAGTTAACATATAAATAGTAGTATGACCACAATTAGTTCACAAGCAAGACAACCTACTAAACAGGATTACGCTGATCCTACAAAGTTTAAATTTAGTATTGTTAAATTACCTAAAGTAGAATACTTTTGTACACAGGTAAATTTACCAGGTGTTAGTATAGCAGATAATTATACACAACCCACACCATTTAGAGATATACCTTTACCTGGAGAAAAGTTAAGATACGAACAGTTATCGGTTACATTTCTTGTAGATGAAAATTTAGAAAACTACCAAGAGATACACGGTTGGTTAAGAGGTTTAGGATTTCCTGGTGGACACGAAGAATTTAAAAAGTTATTAGATAGTGGACAAGACAGATTTCCTACTTCAAAATCTAGTATATTAGGTGACGCAGGAAGAGGCGGAAAGTTCAAATCTCCTGATACAGGTGGTGTGTTTTCAGACGCAACACTATCAATATTAACAAGTAAAAACAATCCTGTAACTGAAGTTAGATTTAGTGATTGCTTTCCTTTATCTTTATCTGCTCTTCAATACGACCAACAAGCAACAGACACAACCTACCTAACAGCAACAGTAACTTTTGATTATAAGTTATATGATTTTGCTCCTACTGGTGGAAAAACAAGTATTACTACCTCATAAACATTGACTTTTTTTTAGTTTTATGTTATTATGAATATATTATGGATTTAGAACAATTACAAGAATTAGCAGACAAAGATTTAAACATTAATGATACTGAATTAGATTTAGAATCATTAAAAACACCTCAACTACACAACAAATATTTAAAACACTTAACAAAGTTTAAGTTATTATTGACTCGTGCTGAAGATGACTTTACGAGAGTCAAAAGAGATAAGTGGGAATACTATACAGGTAAATCTGATCCTGCTGTTTATCAATTAAAACCTTTCAATTTAAAAATTTTATATAAAGATGTTGACAAGTATATTGAGTCAGATGAGGAATGGATTAAAGCAAATCAAAAAGTAAAATACTTGGAAACAATTGTAGATTTTTTAGATAGAACATTAAGACAAATTAATAATAGAACATTTACTATTAAGAATGCCATTGATTGGAGAAAGTTTACTAGTGGCGCTATCTAACAATGACCACCACACGATACCTAATCATAGATAAAAAAAACGAAGTCTATTTAAAAATAGAAGCAGACGCCGATATTCGTAGAGAGTTAGGCGAATACTTTACCTTTGAAGTACCTGGATTTAAGTTTATGCCCCAATATAGAAATAGAGTTTGGGATGGTAAAATTAGATTATTCAGTTATGCAACTGGTCAAATTTATGCAGGTCTATATCCTTACATAGTAGATTGGTGTAATAAAAATGATATTCATATAGTAGATGGAACAAAGATAAAAGATGTTACGATTAAAGATGAAGATGTAACGAGATTTCTAAAAGCATTAAAGATACCATTAGAGATAAGAGATTACCAAAAAGAAGCATTTGTACACGCAATTAAAAAGAGCAGGTGCCTGTTACTATCACCGACTGCCTCTGGTAAGTCATTAATAGTTTATCTAATGTTAATTTACCATTTGTTAGGACTAAAAGAAAAGAAACAAAATAAAATATTAATTATAGTGCCAACAACATCTTTAGTAGAACAATTATATAAAGACTTTAAAGACTATGGATATAATAGTGATCGCAATGTACATAGAATATATCAAGGACACGATAAAGAAACTAATAAAAGAGTAGTCATATCTACTTGGCAGTCAGTTTATAATTTACCTAAAACTTGGTTTAAACAATTTGGTGCTGTGTTTGGAGATGAGGCACATTTATTTAAAGCAGTTTCATTAACAAAGATTATGACGAAGTTAGAAGACTGTAAGTATAGAGTAGGATTAACTGGTACTTTGGATGGAACTAAAACACATAAACTTGTATTAGAAGGATTGTTTGGTGCTGTAAATAAGGTAACCTCAACAACAGAATTACAAGAGAAGAAACAACTTGCCGATTTAAAAATTTTCTGTTTAATTTTACAACACGATAAAGGGGCAAGAGAGTTTATGTTTGGTAAAACATACCAAGAAGAAATGGACTACTTGGTAAAGAATGAAAAGAGAAATAAATATATTTGTAATCTGGCTTCAGATTTACAAGGCAATACACTATGCTTATTTCAATATGTAGAGAAACACGGAAAGGAATTGTATGAATCAATTAAAAGAAAAGCTGTTGACAAACAAGTATTTTATGTCCACGGTGGAGTGGACGCAGACGAAAGGGAAAAGATTAGAGAAATTACCGAGTCTTCTGATGGCGCTATTATCGTTGCGAGTTATGGGACTTTCAGTACAGGCATTAATATTCGGAACTTGCATAACATTATCTTTTCTTCTCCTAGCAAGTCTAGGATAAGAAACTTACAATCAATAGGTAGAGGATTAAGATTAAAAGATAATGAATCGGCTGCTACTTTATATGATGTTGCAGATGATTTAACACACAACGAAAAGGAAAATTATACCCTTTCACACTTTAGAGAAAGGATAAATATTTACAACGAAGAGGATTTTAATTATGAAATCCATAATGTGGAGTTAAAATAAATGGACCAACCAACTCAACAAGAATTAAATAACAGACCTGTTGTTAATGTAAAAATAATCAAACTGGTTAGTGGCGAAGATGTTGTAACTATGTTACCATCTCCTGATAAACAATTACCTCCAGGTTCTCACTTAATGAGAATAGAAAAACCACTTTTAATTAAGTATGTTCCTCAAATGACAATGACAGGTTTTAAAGATTATATCGCATTAATTAAATGGTGCTCTTATACTCCAGATAAAACTGTAACTATACCAAAAGATAAAATTATGACGATAACAAATGCGTCAATTGAAATGGCGACTAGTTACCACAACATTGCGTCTGATTGGAATAAAAAACCAGTGCCAGTTAGACAACACGGATACCAACAACAAAAGTTTAATGCTGAACAAAATGATAAAGTGAATGAATTATTTGAAGAATTTGATGATGACTTTGATACCCCTAAAACTATACATTAATACTAAAAGCATAGCTATATCTCTCGGCACCTCGCTACACGCTCCATTATACACAAATTTTAAAATAAGTCAATGCTCATTGCCTTAAAGCATTGACATTTTTATTGAAAGGTGTTATATTATACTTATGAGAAAAACTACAAAAAAAGAACATTATGTAAATAACAAAGATTTTTTAACCGCAATGGTTGAATATAGAAAGTCTGTTAATAAGGCAAAAAGGTACAAACAAGAGAAACCGCCTGTAACAGATTATATCGGCAGTTGTTTTTTAAAGATTGCGAATCACTTATCATATAGACCGAATTTTATTAATTATACATTTAGGGATGATATGATTAGTGATGGTATAGAGAACTGTTTACAATACCTAGATAACTTTAATCCAACAAAATCAAATAATCCATTTGCATACTTTACGCAAATAATATATTATGCCTTTGTAAGAAGAATCCAGAAAGAGAAGAAACAAGTAACCATAAAGAATAGACTTATTACAGAATCAAACTATGATGATATGACCCTACAACCAGGGGAAGACAAAGAGTTTAAAAATCAATTTACAGAATTTCTTAAAAAGAATATGCCAGTTGAAGAACAGCAAAAAATTGCTGATGAAATTGCAAAGAAAAAAAATAAAAAAAGGAAGAAGAAGAAAACTAGTAATCTAAATTACTTTTTGAGTTATGAAAATAGCACTACTGAATGACACACACTTCGGATGCCGTAATGACTCACCTGCTTTTATAAATTATCAGAATCGTTTTTATGATGAATTGTTTTTTCCATATCTCATTGAAAACAAAATAGATACATTAATACATTTAGGTGATGTGGTTGATAGAAGAAAGTTTATTAACTTTAATACTGCCCATAATTTCCAACAAAAGTTTTGGAAAAGACTATGGGATTTAAAAATAGATACACATATTATATTAGGTAACCACGATACTTATTATAAAAATACAAACAAAGTAAATTCAATTGAACAACTATGTACATCTTTTGATGGTGTAAATGAACCTTGGATATACACAGGACCTAAAGAAGTAGAACTAGGTGGTTGTCGTATATTATTTTTACCTTGGATTTGTGATGACAATTATGAAGACTCAATTTATTCAATAGATCACTCTACTGCTGATATGTGTTTTGGACATTTAGAAATAAAAGGATTTGAAATGCACAAAGGTCATATGAATGAACACGGTTTAGAAAGAGAACAATTTAATAGATTTGAAAAAGTAGTATCAGGACACTTTCATAAAAAATCAGATGATGGACATATCTATTATCTAGGCACACAATACGAAATGATGTGGTCAGATCACAATTGCCCGAAAGGGTTTCATATATTTGATACAGAAACAAGAGAGATAGAAAGAATACCTAATCCTCTAACTATATTTAAAAAGATATATTATGATGATAGAGATAAAGATTATACAAAATTTGATTTATCTCCATACGAAAATTGTTTTGTTAAACTATTTGTATCATATAAAACAAACGAAGAAATGTATAATAAACTTGTAGAAAAGTTTTACACTAATACAAATGTACA
>Ga0315327_10000210_pt1 | contig 28161 bp, 40 predicted proteins | sample M110032315metaG_FD_203460 | JGI IMG/M metagenome (GOLD analysis project Ga0315327, IMG submission 203460) | Ammonia-oxidizing marine archaeal communities from Monterey Bay, California, United States - M1 100m 32315 | ecosystem: Environmental > Aquatic > Marine > Coastal | place: USA: California... | reverse complement strand
TATTTGCGATTGTGGTATCTCGCTAAATGAATTAGAAGACATCATCAAAGATATAAAAATGTTTTCACCTAAATCAAAAAAACCAGCAAGTATTGGCAAGCAGAAAACAAAGACCCTTTCTTCGTTAAGTTTTAATAATATTGAAATAAATAAAAGAACATAAAGGACCGGAAAAGCTGTATCAAGTATTAAAGATGAGTATACATATTGTGTTCTTCCCATTTCGCCTAAAGTCTCAAATGTCTTCAGTACATCAGGGCCAGAAAAACCAAAAGATAGATCCAGCATGTTTGGGTAGATGTTATTGGGTAAATTTTGAAAAGCCACTGAACTAGCAACTAACAGTATCAAAAGAATAAAAATAAGTTTATTTGACGACAAGAATTGCGACATTCAGCAATTATATATTAGTTTAATTTTCAGCCTCTATTAACCAGTCGGATGTTTGCTTAACTCCTCCAAACGGAAAGAAATGTAGCTGTTCGATATTAAATTCAGGATCTTTAGCCTTGTATTCGGCTAAGTCTCTTAAAATTTGAGTCGGCTTGTATGGCAATAATAGCTTGGTCATGTCTTTTGCTCTTTTAGTAAGAATTTTCATTGAAGAGCCTATTCCACATTCAACCGAAAACTTTAGTAATGTTTGAAGTTTTGCTGGTCCAGCTATACCAATATGTATAGGAATATCAATGCCGGCCTCCTTGATTTCATCTGCCCATTTTTTTACAGCCTCTGCATCGAAACAAAATTGAGTAGCTATTGCTGTCTTGGCATCTGTTCTTTGCAATAATTTCTGTTTAAATGAAAGAGCTTCAGAAACAATCTTGATTCCGCCATCAGGATCTATATCTTTATTCCCTTCAGGGTGTCCTGCTATATGAAGCCTCTTAAAGCCAGCTTTATCAAATAGGCCTGATTCAATCAACTGAATAGAGGAATCATAATCTCCCACCGGCTCTGGCGAGCCCCCCGCCAATAGCAGCGCTTCATCAACTCCGGCCTCATTCTGATACATAGAAATCCAATCATTTAACATCTCTTGGTTTTTAATAATTCTGGCTGGGATATGGGGCATTGCAGCAAAACCTTCATCAGTGAGCCTTTTGGCTGCAGCAACCATAGGCTCAATGCCTTCATCTTTAAGGTGGGCGATATAAACTCTTGTTTTTTGAGGTAAGATTTCAGCGAAAGAATCGATCTTTGAAACAGTCTTGGGGATAACCTCAACGGAATAACCCGCGATAAGGTCCTTTAAATGAGTATTATTTGTTTTTTCCATCAAAATAAACTACGTTTATAATTTCAGGCGGTTCTTCTACACATCTCAGATTGACACTATACGAGTCAAGATGTGAACGAGGCTGATAAAAGCTTTTTATTCCGCAATTTTTACAAAATAAATGCTCTGCGGTTTTAGTACCAAAACAATACTTAGTTATTAATTTAGTTCCTTTAATGATTTTGAAATCATTGTGTTTTATAAAAAGGTGCTCATAGTCTTGGATTGTGCATATGGAGCAGTTGCATTTCCAAATTTCGACGGATTTGTTTGCAACAAATTTATACTTAATTTCTCCACAATGACACCCCCCAAAATACTCTTTCATAGCTCTTATTTCTAAAGTCTAGATATCTCCATCTACTCTATATAAATTTATTAGCCAAGTTTCTAGGCTGCACAATATCAGCTCTTCCTTACAAAGCAACTTCCAAGAAAGGATTTTAGGTGACCTATTTCCAGTCCTTAAAAGTAAAATATTTTCTCTTTAGCAATTTATTATAAATAATTGCAAATAAAACTATGAATGTAGCTCCCACCGCAACTGGCATTAGCACAAAACCCACTCCTTTTGCACCAAGAACAGCAATAATAGGGTTGGCACCTGCAGGAGGGTGTACGGTCTTGGTAGTCATCATTAAGAATATTGCTAATCCGACTGCTAGGCCCACACTGAGGAAAGAAAAACCCATTGTAGAAAATACAAAAACCCCAGATAAGGCAGATAGTACGTGGCCTAATAGAATGTTTTTTGGATGTGCTAAGGGGCTTTCATGAGCAGCCATAACCAGAACCATGCTTGCCCCAAATGGTGGTATTAACCATAAATTACTTTCATCAAAAGAATTGAGATATGCCAGCATAGAGATGCATAAAAATGCTCCGAAGGCAGAAATAAGATTATTTTTCATTATGTCTGTATTCTTAAAACCTTATAGATTGAATGATCATAATTTTTTTCATTTATTTTCCTTTTTCTAACCAAGGTAGCATGTCATCAGTGTACATATCACCTTTTGGTTTAAAATCTTCGGGTCTATCTAAACTACAAATCGTTATATAAATATATTCTGGGTATTCTTCAAGAAGGCAGACAACAGGGGTCCCGCATTCCCTACAAAAATATCTAGTTCCATGAGAAGAAGAAATTAGTTTTTTTGGCTCTCCTTGAGAGTATTCAAAATTAGATTCGGGGAGAGCCATCCAAGAAACGAATGCAGCCCCAGATATGCGTCTGCACATAGAGCAATGACAATTCGAAGAGGAGTAATCCCTTTTCTCAAAATAGTAACGAACCGAACCGCAAAAACAACCCCCTTCAATTCTTTCGCTCATAAAACAACTATCTACACCAAGGCGCTGTCTATTAAAACTGCAATTAAGATGGCTGGATCTGAACCGTTATTAACCCAAGCGTGGTTAGTGCCTCTTTGAACAACTACATCATGCGGTTTTAGCCTAACCTCTTCTTCGTCCAAAATTAAAGTAACGTCTCCCTTTAATAAAATAATGTAATCAATGGTGTGGGTCTCATGCATGGCTGCATTTCTAGAAGTATCAACTCTATGATGTGCGGCCCCCATTCTCTCGAAGGCTTTTGCTGTAGCCTCCTCTATTGCTTCTTGGGGGACCCCTTCTGGAATAGGGTTAATTTGAAAATATCTAAATTTGGTTCCTCCTTTTACGGGAGATAGCATTACGTCTATATCGGCTCGATCTTCTTCAGACTTAGTATCAAAGCCGCTCCCACCGGTGTTCCATATCTCAAACAATCCACCAGCATCCTCTCCTAGTGATCTAGCGGGAGGCCCATCAATTGAAATTATAGATTTACCATTTTCATTATGGCCAGTAATTATTCTTCTCATGTTTTACTACTTTTAACTTAATTGAATTTTTTGGCTCTACTCAAAAACTTTATATCTATTTTTTTCAACTTCCTTCGTAAGCAGGTCCAGAAATAGACTTCCTCTATTCAGTGAAGCTATTGGTATAGTCATTATTGGGCCGTATGTTGGAGTTACATAAATAATAAATTCAAGAGTGGTGCTTTCATGGTCAACAGACTCTATATCGCGAAGAGGGATCTTCGAAACCCGGCCGTTCTTATAATAAATGGCATTTTTATTGGTAAGAATTGCAGACTCAGAGTTGTCTAAAAATATAGTAAAGTCATAGTAAGCAATTACATATTCATCTTCTAGAATATTTTTTTCATCCATGAAGTCAAAGACAGATGCGGGAATTTGATTATTTGTGAGGACCCCTTGATTTTCTAAATCACATCCAGCAAGAAAAAGGCTTAATACCAGTATAAGTAATTTTTTATTCATGCCAGTAGATTATAAGGTTTCGCAGCAGAGCACAAACAATTGTATATTGTTAAGTATGATTATCTCCTTCTTCGCTTTCGTTAAGAACAAATTTATCTGAATAGCCTAATTCACTGTCCTAAATTACTTCTTGGCAACGAGCTGATTCATAAATAAATTTCTTCTAAATAAAGTCTAATGCTCGGGCTCTTTGCCTTTTAGCCTTTCAATCTCTGCAATTATCAATTTGGGCTTGGATGGGCCAGGAGCGCATTTAAATGTTTTATCGTTATAGTGGATTTCAAGGTAAAGAAATGAACCATTCAAAGAAGATATCTGCTCTAACTCACATTCGAAATCTAATTCTCCGCTTGCTTCCTGGCCAAATTGAGAAACACCCATAAATCCAACTCTTTTATCTGTTATGAATAAAGTCCCTGGCTCCCTGTAATTAAAAGAACCTCTGCGCCCATTAGCTGTCTTCTGCAAAATGAGCTGTTCATCAGCATTTAGAAAGTGTTGGGAGCCGTTTTGATTGTCTTCATCAGCAGAAGATTTATAAATCAGAATTGTTCCCACAAGGCCAACCGCTAAAGGTGAGTACTGGTAAGCAACACCAGTCAGATAAATACCAAAAATAGCATAAAAATCAATGCCAATAAAAGACAAACCAAAGTCAATAAACCCTATAGCTATAAGTATAAAACCTAAAATGCGCATAACTAATCTCCTGTATATAAAATACTGTTTTTTTTACTTCCTTTGAGAGCAGGTCTAGATATAGATTATAGGGCTTCCGGCCGAACATAAAACAACTATAAATTATACAGATTTATTAATGTAATCTTTACTTCTCTTAGATTAAATAATAAGTTTACGTTACGTATCTAGAGCCCATAACTTTCTATCCACTCATCGATAATATCTTCCAAGATAAATAGAGGAACAATGCCCTGATCCAATACAATCGTATGAAATTTTCTGATATCAAATTTTTCCCCCAAAGCGTCTTTAGCTTTTTGTCTCAATTCTAGAATTTTAAGCATGCCCATCTTGTAACTGGTTGCTTGAGCTGGCCAAACGATATAACGCTCTATTTCTACTCTTACTTCTGTGTCTGACATGCCTGTTGTCTTTTTCATGTATTCCATGGCCTCTTCTCTGGTCCATTTCTTATAGTGCATGCCTGTATCAACAACCAATCTATTGGCTCTAAACATCTCGCTTTGTAGCACTCCTAGCTCATCATAAAGATTCTTTGTCATTCCAACCTCAACAGCTAATTGTTCAGAATACAGGGCCCAGCCTTCTGTAAATGCTGAAGTTCGGTAGCCCATTTTTCTGTAGAGGGTTAAGTTATCGTTTTCTTGATTAAGCGCTATCTGAAAATGGTGCCCTGGAACTGCTTCATGAAATGTAAGCGTTCTCATGCCAAAAGTAGGTGTTTGCTTGATGTCGTATAAGTTTGCATAAAACACACCAGGGCGTTCCCCATCCAAACTAGGAGCTTGATAGTAGCCTCCGGCTGCTGTCTTTTCTGAATATTCAGGAACAGCTCTTACTTCTACAGGACTGACAGGGAATCTTTCAAAATAAGGCCTTACATCCTCCTCCGCCTCTTTAACCATTTGATTGTAGTCGGCTATTACAATTTCTTTTCTGTTAGGAGTATCTGCATAAAGAAAATCTGGATTTTCATTTAAATCATTCATCATTTCGCCAACTGGCTTATTGGCCTCATAACCAAGCAAGGTGAAGATTTCTTTCATGCGGTTACCAATTCTTTCAACCTCCGAAAGGCCAATCTGATGTATTTCTTCAGCGGTGTAGTCGGTGGTTGTATAAGACCTAAGTCTAGAAGCATAGAAAGCATCACCGTTAGGCAGCGACCACACTCCGTGATATTTATTGGCATCGTTATAATTCGTTTCCATGTATTGCAGAATTGACTCGTAGCCAGGCCTAACATCAGATTTAATTACAGCGCTCAATTCACTAAATAGGTCCTCTTTTTTTTGCGTTGATATATCTAGCTTGTTTACTTTCTCGATAAAGATTTGCATCAAAGGATTTTCTTCATCTGTGTATGCGATTAATTCTTTTAACTGCTTTATCACATGATCAAATACAAATTGAGGTGCAAAAATTCCTAATTTCTTTTGCTCACCCAGCCAGACTAAATCAGAGTTCAAAGAATCATTGAAAAGCCTGACTCTTTTTATGTAATCAGTAGCTTCTCTATAGTCTCGAATTGGATGAGTGTCAGTCATGAATTCAACCAGACCAAGGTGGTTGCCGCTTATTTGGTTAAAGGGGTAGGAGTGGAATCTAAAATTTTCAAATCTATCTATGCCGTTTTCCGTATCAAATATAGCTATCTTATGAGTAACTTTTTGAACCTCTGATAGGTCAGTGGGATTATATTTGTGCAGCATTTCAAGGTGCTTTAAATTGTCCCGATAATCATCCTCGCCATCTTCCAGAGAGTCGATAGTAAGTTTTTGATTGTGCTTCAAAATCACATTAAAAGGGTCAAAGATTCCTATATACGTCATGAATTCTGGGGACTCCAACAATCCCGTTACAAGCTCTTTTCCTAGATAGTGATCTATCGAATATGGCTTCATTAAGAACAAGTTGGCTAAATATGTCGATACAACAAGCGATCCGCTTAATAGCAGGTATCCAAAGTACTTTAATAGTTTTTTCATATTATCTTGGGTTATATATTTTCTATTACCCCTTCATCGCCAGATTTAAAATCATTCATAAAAAATCACCTCTTTATTATTCATCGATTTAAGAACCACCAGTACATAAACATCAAAAATATAATAACGAACCACAACATAAAGTTACTATTTTTTTTTATAAAATAATTATATAACATTTTATAATGTAACCTTTACTTCCTATTTATAGTGTGATAAGTTTACGTTACATGTCAAATTATAAGGAACAATTATGGATATATTAATACCTCTTGCTGGAATCTCTGTTGGAATCATTATTCCCTTGGCAGTCTTTTTCTGGCTTTACCATGAAAACAAACATAAAAATGAAACCATTTTAGAAATATCAAAAAACCTTGATGATCCCGTAAAGCTTGAACGTTTATTAAGTATTTTTGATGAAGAGACAAAAAAAGGGCCGGTCGACTATCGCAGAGGCGGTCTAATAACTATTTTTGTAGGTGTTGGAATTTATTTTCTTGGTTTCGCTGCATTAGGATCATTTTTTGAGGGAGTTGGCCTATTAGTAGGCTTCATAGGAATGGGCACTATGGCCGCTGGTTACATATATCCAAATACTGGTGAAGAAATAACTAAAGCCGTTGAAGATTTCGAAGACGAATAAAGAGTCTCTACAGGACGCTCAATGGGCAAACACCACAAAAAGCTTTTAAATAATCTTGAAGAGTTAAGAAAATCTGCCGGATTAACACAACAAGAACTTTCTGAAAGTGCTGAGGTTTCTAGAAAAAGCATCAATGCAATTGAGAATGGTGTTTATGTGCCTTCTACTGTTCTCGCTTTAAAAATTGCCAAAACCCTCAGTTGTAAAGTAGAGGATTTGTTTAAATTACCTAAAAATTAAATAGGCAAACTATATTGATAGACTTAAAACACGTATAGTTAATTTGAAAAAATTATGGAAGATATGAATATTTGGTCAGCAACAGCTTTGAATACTGCGCCAGACTCTGAAAATAGAATACACGGTGACGAGCTAGCTAAGGAGTATGGTTTTGAGGGCGGTCTTGTTCCAGGAGTAACCATATCTGCTTACCTTGTGCACCCTTTAATAGGCCTATGGGGCAAAGAGTGGCTCGATAGTGGCTTCGCAAATTGCCGAATAGCTACTCCTTTATATGATGAAGAATTATTTGAGGTTAAATCAAATATAGTTGACGAGACTCATGCCCACACAACTCTGATCAGACGTAATGGAGTGGTAAGTGCTAATGCTGAAATAGCAATAGCAAAGAACTTACCCAAGCCTCCTGTGTTGAGAGCAGATAAGCTTGTTGAAGAAGATTTTACGCCGCCTCGTGCAACTAAAGAGATTTGGAATGAATTAAAATCTAGAGGATGCAAGGCGTTTAAATTTACGTGGGGAGGCGAGGATCCTTTAATTTATTTGAAAGATGCAAGCGATTTACCTAATTTACTTCAACCAAAAGAGGGTGGGTTTTCTAATCTATGCTTTTTATTGGGTTGTTCAAACTGGACGCTATCGGGAAATGCTTACATGAATCCCTGGGTCCACGTGCAAACAATATCTCAAAATTATAGAGCTGTGCCGTATGGCGCTCCTTTAATAGCTGAGATGCATGTTAATTCAGTTTTTGAAAAGAAAGGTCACGAATTCGTAGATGTTGGGGTTAATTTATTCGATGAAGAAGATAAAGAGTGCGTTATGACTATAAATTTAATCGCAATCTATAGGCTCAGAGGATCATAGTTGAGCAATCTTACTCGGGAACTATTTAGCTAGAAAAACTACTCGGCAGCCACTGTTTAAGTTCGAACATGTTACATGTAGTTTTTTTTTGTATATTTACCACAAATTTTACAATATGAGTTTCCTTAGCCCCCATGCCTACAGCTAGCACTGTTGCAACCGACTGTTAGACAACTTTCACATTGAGTTCGTTGCCCCGATTGCTTTTGGCACTGTGGGCATGGTTCAGTATTACTATAAGTTCTTGATGTCATCAATCTCCCCTATTACTGCAGGATTAAAGATTACATCCATCAATGCCTCTTGCCGCATCCAAAAATTTATCTATCTCAGCACCTATGCCTACATAACTTGTAAATTTTTGGGTCTTTTCAGCTCCAACCTTAAGAATAAACATGTCAGAATTTTTAATTCTTTTAAGCAGGTCTATCAGAAACACCTTGTCTCTTCTTAGTAGATACGAATTATAGTCAACAACAGGTATTCTTTTAGTTATTGTCTCACCTTTATCAAACCTAAATTTTAAATTAATATTTTTTTCAGTTACAAACATACTTTGTACATTCCCAGCAAAAAGCATTTCGCTATCAGAGCAAACTACCGCAAATCCTCCTAGAGCTTCGTCGTCCATAATCAAAAATTTTAATTCTGCTTCATCTGTAAATTCGTCTTTTTCATCATAAAACGCATATTGAGTTGCGTTTGTGTTTTGAAAACTAAATACACTTACTAATAAAAAAACTACTCTTATATATTTCATGCTAATTATTTAGAAACTGAATAAATTCCATAACCAACACCCATTGCTATCCAATGTGTAAATGGATAAATAGCTACAGGTAATTCAACGCCTATTTCCCAATATAAGTCTATTCCGGCCCAACTAAGACCAAGGTCAGCAAAACCCCAAATGATTAATAATATTCCTACAATTTTCATATTGTTTCTCCCATATAAGATAATATCACCTTATTCATTCCCTTCAATGCGCTCTTCCATGTATTTTATTTAGTGCTGTTTTCTAGTAAAAAATTAACAGAATCTTTCATTGAAGATCTTCGGGCTTCCCAGTTTCCACCTAAATGAGCTCCTATTTTAGCTCTGTCTTTAAACAGCTGAGCTCTTTCATGGGGCTCGTTCATAAATGTTTTTTTACCTTCTTTGTCTTCATGGTAATGAGATCCATCTTTTCCAACATAAGTGTGTCTTCGTCCAACCGCTATGGCATTTGGTATATACATTACTGGGTCTATAGCATCAAATGAGTGATGACCTCCTTCGTAAGTAATAATTTTACTATTGCCTCCATTTTCATTAATGGCTGGAGATAACTTTTCTATAAGAATTGGAGGAGTGTAATCATCATCTGATCCAATAAGAGTTAAGATGGGTGATTTACTCCATCTCATTTCCTTGGGCCACATAAAGGCACCCGGGTAAAAGGCTATATGCCCTGCAAATCTCTCTCCTGCAGGCGCTAGTTTTTCCGCTAAAGGTTCCCAGGCGGAATAAATAGCAGTACTGCCACCAAGGCTCCATCCTGTTATAAAAATCTTTGAAGAATCAATGTCTGGGTGTTTGGATAAAATCTTTAAAGCATTAAAACAATCAGTAAGTACTGTAGCTAAAGTTACCTGCATTTGATCTTCAACAATAGAAAAAACTTCCCTAGCATCAAAACTACTTACTCTAAAAACAGCAAAACCATTGTTTAAAAAATTCACTGCATGTTCATGATGGTGCCCCCTCCAGCCTAAGCTTCCATGCATACAAATAACCAAAGGGTATTTTTCTTTTTTCTCTTCAGGAAAAATAAGGGTTCCAAACATGTTTTGCTCTTCACATTCTTTTGAATTAAGGATATGAAAAAATTCAAATGGATTAGAAGACTTATAAGCTATTACCCCTTCATCGCCTGACTTAAAATCATTCACAAAAATCACCTCTTTTTTTGTATATTTTACACTTAATAAAAACTAAGAACTGCTATCTATTGCTACAAAATTGTATTTGAAACTTGAAGTGTGCTAATTTAAGTATAAGTAAATTTATAGATAGGTAAAGATTATGGCAGCATGTCCACATTCAGGTTGTAATGGCCAAGGATTTCCGGGAGCTAAATGCGGCACCTGTGGGTCTGTATGGTGCAAAAATGGCAACTGCCCTGGAACTATGGGAAAAAGACAAGGCAGTAGGGGTAATGGCGCTCTTTGTCAGTCCTGTAGAAAAGGCAAGATAGAATATATAAGATAATTATCTTATTTTCTAAGATTTAATGAGCTAAGAATTTTTTCTTTAGGGCTTTTATGGCATCAGATTGCTGAAATTAAAGTTAGATACAACTAAAATCGAGTTATGAGTGTCGGTAAACACAATATTGCTCAAACCTCCATGAGCAAAGAGCTTATTTTTGGTCAAGTCTTTGCGGTAGCAGCCTCTTTCGTGTCTGATTTTCTGCAGCCACTTGGAAATATAACTTTTTATATATTTATATTTAGTGGTGGTGTTGTATTAATTTTAGCGATTGCATATCTGGCCAAGAAACTAATAAGAAAGCAGGTCTTTAAATACTTTATTTTTGCTATTTCTGTAATGATCTTAAGTGGATTCCTTTATCTTTTTCAAGATGAATCAAACAGTGACACTGGGATATTGGCTACAAACTTTCCTGCCATTGGAAACTTACAATCTAGTCTAGGGGTAATAGAAGAGAGCTTAAGTGAAATTAAGGAATCAACCTTAAGGACTGAAAAACTAACAGAAGATATTGTAAAAAACACCGAAGAAAGCCTAAAGCAAACTGAACAGCTCAAAGATACTATAGAAGAAACCGGAGGGAATATAGTTGAAAAGCTCGATGAAATTAATGATTCATTTAATCGGTTGTCGAAGTTAGGAGGCTTGATTGCTGACCCAAAAAGCCCTGTTGAATTTTTCCATAACTCCAGAATATATGAAGAAAGAGGAGACTACCTCAATGCAAGAAGAAGCTATAACCAATATTTTACTTTTAAATTAGATTTCATTGATCCACATCTTAGGTATCAAACTTTTCTAAAAATACAAGAAGGAAGGGCTGGTGCAAGAGAAGTCTATAACTCCTTTTTTGAAAACGATCAAAGGGAAATCATTGAACACCTTAAAATCCTTCTCTTTAATGCTCCAACCCGAACTGAATTATTAAAAGACTTTATCTCTAGAAACCCAGATTTTGCTCCTGCCTACTATGAGTTAAGCAAAGACTACTCTCCTTCGAGAACAGGCCTAGAAACCCTTTCGAACAGAAGGCTTGAGTCAGAAGCTCTTGAAACATTTATTCGATTAAATAATGAAGGTAAATTTGTTAGGTATTTTTTAGACAAAGCTCTGGCTGCAGAGTGGATAAGGTATGCCGAAGAAAGAATTAAAATCCTTAATTCAGGGTTAAATGAGATTAAAGAAACTTATTTCAATGATGGAACTATTTTTAAGCAAACAAATTATAAAAATGGGATTAGAGAAGGAGAAGAATTGGTTTATAAAAATAAAACCGATTCGATTCGTGTTTATGATGGGTTAATAGTTAATCATTTTGCTCGAGGAAGAGAGATAAGCATGAAAGTTGGTGACTTAAGTTGGTTTGAAGATAAAAATATACTAGTAAAAAGGAACTTCTTTAATCAAGGTGAGCTAGAAAGGTCTGTAGATATCAATTATTACGTAACCGGTGAAGTCCACATGATTCAAACAACTGTGCCCGCTACGGATGAATCATTAGAATTACTAAAATCAAAGTTAGAAACTGAAAAGTGGCTATACAGGAACGAAAAGGACCGCGGGCTACAGTCGCAAATAAACAAATGCGACGATTTCAGTAATAGAGGTAGTCTGGAGTGCATGGGTGCCATGGGAGGTAGTTCTGAATGGCAACTCCAAAAATATGAGAAAAGCATTAAAGATTTAGAAACAGAAATAGATAATGCAAAAGAAGTAAGTGGCTTATACAAATTTTATTATAAAAATGAACAAATAGAAGATGAAGGTATTTACGAAAGAGGTGTAAAAAGCTCCTTTACCTTTTTTTCAAAGAATGGGGTGCTAGAAGAAACTGGAAATATAAAAAACCATTGGTCGCCTTTTGGGGATGTAGACTTTAGTTACCTTGATGGTAGTTACGAAAGATACCACGGAAATGGCCAGCTAATGGTTAGTGGGGAATTTAAAGAAGGTAGCCTTTTGGTACCTTATAAGGTTTATTACGATGATGGCTCAGTATATTTAGAAAAAAATTCTAAAGGAGAATATAAAAAGTACGATAGAAATAAACTTTTAGTTTTGGAAATTATACCTACAAAGTGTAAAACAAAAACAACCTATTCCAGAGCGTCTAATAGTAAGGGAATTGAAACAGCTACTTACGCATGCTTTATAAAAAAATCAACTAATAGTGAAGGAAATGTTGAAAGTAAAACGATTTCAATCCAACCTTTTAGTAGCTCAGCAAACTGCTTAAAGCCAACCCACACATGCCAAGGCACTTCACCTACTTTAATTGGTAAATTTTTTGATTAACTTTTAAGAACTAACTGAGCTTGGGCGTATGGGTTTTTTCTATACTATTTCTGCTCTTCCATTAGCTGTTCTATCTTGCCTTGGCTAACCTTAGAGCAAATGCCCGCTCCTTCCCAATATGTGTCGTCCGTTCCAAAGAGGGACCTGAAACTTGCCTGCTGCTTCTGTCTATACTTAAAAGAATGAATAAGATTGCAATTAATAGAGGTAGCATAACGTGCCATTTCTTGTTTTAGATCGGAAAGGTTCTTTAACATGGCGTTTCCAAGAATCCCGTCTAACTTATGATTAATATGCTCGACGTCTTCAGCAAAATCTAATTCGCTTTCAGTAAAATAAACTCCATTCTTTTCTGTTATGCGCACTTAAGCTTATTTGTTTCTTTCAAAAACTACTATCATCTCTTCTCTGGCTCCGGTTATGCCAGGAATAGTGGCTGTAGCAATCGAGATTACCTCCCAACCCTCTTCGGCATATGCATTAATCCCTTGCTCTAGAGCATCTGGATCAAATTTTGAACTCAACCATTTGTCCTTCTGCGACATTACTTTATATTCTTTCATGGATATCTCCCGTTGTTTTTACTCATGCAACTATAACACCTTTTATTTCTAACTTGGGTCTTGCCTTGAAAGATTAAGTTGAAGCTAGTCCTTAAAAAAGATACTAATATCTAGATTCCTTATCACTACCTTCAGCCTTCATTTCTGTCATCACATTGACCAACACTGCGATTATTAAATTTAAGACAGTGATCGCGCCCAGGGCTATGAATGAGAAGAAGTAAACCCATGACCATGCAATTTCTTCTTGTAAGGGAAGCATTACTTGCTCCCAACTTGATAGAGTTAAAACTTGCACTAAAGTAATCAGCGCCATTCCGAGATCTTCCCATCTCTTAGGATCAACCTCGCTAAAAGCCATTGAACCGAATACTGCGTAAATGTATAGAATTATAAACAGAAGAAGACAAACATAACCTAACCTAGAGAGCGATTTTAGTAAAGCTTCTATCAGGTCCCTTAGTTCTGGGATGAAAGAAATTAACCGTAAGACTCTAAAAATCCTTAGAAGCCTTAAAAGCAAAACCGATTCCCCTGCTGGGATTAATGAAAAAATAACTATGGTGGTGTCAAAAATATTCCAACCTTGCTTAAAGAAATCTTTCTTATTCTTTTCCGCAGCGAACCTTATTGATATCTCTATACAGAAGAAAATAGTTATAAAATAATCTAAGAAAATTAAAGCTCTCTGGGCCTTAATATTTAACTCATAAGTAGATGTGCCTAACAATACAGCCGAAAGAAGAATAATTGCTATAACAGATCCTTGAAAAAAAGCATTTTCTTTAATCTTATATAAATAATTTCTCATTGAAAAAAGCTGTAATGTTGTTTTTTTAATCTAAAGAATAAATTTATCATATAAATACTTCAAGGGGTGTTATTAGATTTTATATTTGGGTGTATGATAAAGGGTGTGAGATTTATTATTTTAATTTTATTATTATCACCTCTTTTAGCTACAGCTGAAGTTAGTAGCTGGGAATGTAGTAAATTTGAAGGGGCAAAGATTATTGCCGATGATGGAACGGAATTAGGCGAAATAGGTCCTAAGTGGAAAACAGACTCAATCTTTAATGAGTCAAGTCAATATTCAAGCACTTGGTCATATCAAAGTATTTTCAATGCGCACAGCAACTACGGCAACTCGTATTCTAGTGAAAGTGTGTTTAATGATTCAGCAACAAATCCTCCTAAAATTATTTCAGAAGAAGGTAATGAGATTGGAAAACTGTCTATAGGGCCAAGTTGGGACAGTACTAGATACAATCCATACGATATTAAATATACTTGCGATTGGGACTAAAAAAATCTTAATTCCTAATTTCTAGAGTAATTGATGATCAATCTTATTCAACTTGACCGAGTTGAATTGTTACAAACTATTCGTCGGTTACTGAGTGATTTGGAATTAAATAATTTAGTACATCATTCCAATTATTAAATTGTTCACTTAAAAAACGAATGTGCTCCCCATTAAATTCTCCTGCACCATTTTCCGTTCTATCGTCTATCAAAAAATCTCCAGCATTTAAGTTCTTGTTGTGACTAAGTATCAATCTCTTGTGCGCCAAATCACCCAAATACTCTTGAACCCAAAGGAGTTTATCTGTCCATGCAGAAGGATTATTCCATGGAGCAGTAGACAAAATATAAACATCAAAGTATTTTGTGAGTTCTTCATATGCCTCGATTGCACCATCAACAGGTTTCATCTTTGAAAATATTCCAGGCACATCATCTAAGTCATCTTTGAAAGCCTGTCTTTGTTCATCTGTTAAAGAATCTATTCCGCTTTGAAAGTTAACTAAGACACTATCCATATCTACGTAAACAATTTTCATTTCTTTTCTACCCAATCTTCATCTTTATAAATTATAGGTTTTTCACAGGACAATCCGTCCTCCCCTAATTCATTAAGAACTTTTATATACTTTTTTCTTAGCTTGTCTTGCAAGTCAGGTTCATCAATTAGAAGGTGTGCTTTTGAGAGATTGTGTGATGAATCTGCGATTTTTACTTGTTTCGCAATCTCATTCCTTTTCACTCTTGGTAAATAATCAGTGAAATAATCATCTGAAGGTAATTTAGTCATTGCATGAATTGCCTCTATCACATCGTTACTGAAAGATTTTTCTATCTGATTTGTTATCTCTTTTTTAAATTCCTCTCCATTTGGGTGCTTACTTGCGTCTTCAATTGCGTCATGGAGTAAGCCGGTAATTTCGTAGTTTTCTCCAAGGTGGGAAACTCTCGATGCAACATCCAAGATATGTGCCATGTAAGGGTAGCATTTTTTATCTACCTGATTCCCGTGGACTTTTTTAGCTATCTCTTTTGCTTCCAATACAAGGTTATTATTCACTGCTCTGAATTACTCCGTGGTGATGGAACAGTTCAGATAGGTCATTTTTCTGGTAATTCTATTCATGCTGCTCATTATTTAAAATTCTAGGTAAAGATTAACACCAATCATCTACATCTTCATTTATAGAACAGGTTCCTTATTTGGAGAAAAAGTTATCGAGGATGGTAATCCTTGATTAGCTTTCCATCTTCATACTCTTCTTTTTCAATTAGTTTCCCCTCTTCATCATACTTCTCATAGAGTCCGTGCTGTTCTCCATCTTTTGTGTAACCTTTGGTCTCCAACTGACCGTTGTCATAATAATGTTCAGACAAACCTTCGATCCCTTTTTTATATTTATAGTTTTCTCTAGATCTCAACCGACCGTTCTCGTAATAACCCTCCCAAGGTCCGTCAAATTCTCCTTCTTTGAATTCTCCTCTGGATCGTAACTGACCATTATCGTAGTAAAACTCCCAAAGCCCTTCTCTTACTCCACTTTTGTAGTTTCCTGAAACACACAACTGACCATCTTCCCAATACTCCACCCAGGGTCCGTCTAATTCTCCTTCTTTAAAATATTCTCTAACCCACAACTGACTGTTGTCATAGAAATCTTCCACCAAACCTTCTTTCATATTTTTTTAAATTTCTTTTTAGTTTTCTTCTTTCTTGCCCTTAATGTCATTAAGTAGCTCAATAATTTTTCCAATCGCTTGCAAAACAATAGAAGATATCCAGAGACTTAGCATGCTTCCAACACCAATAAGAAAGGGTATTATGCTTTCGCTTATAAGAGACGAAAAGAAAGATAGGACTATAATCACTACACCAATCCAAAATAGTATGCTGCCCGCCCAATTTAAAGAGTCCTCTATCTCTATTTTCTTTGGTTCTAAGGTATTGCTTGGAGGATTGTCTGGCTCTAGTTGTTCGTTTTGACTTGAGGTGTCATTTTGAAATTCTTCCTCACAATCCTTACACACCCCTCCTCCACCTCCTCCTCTTGAGAGTTGTTCTGAAGGCTGTAAACAAACGATGCATTTTTCCATAGCAAACCTCCTTACATTTAAGAAATTTTTATTTATTCTCACACATTAAAAAAATAATAAAAATAGAATTATGTTTTAATTCCCTATCCTGCTTACTCCGCCCTTACGGAGTTGTTTAAAGTTCGTATTGGGGGATTCTCCAATAAACCGAATGACTTAATGTACTTTTCTTTTGTACTCATGATCGTTGCACTAAATCTTATCTATTAACTTAAGCACGCACTGTCCAAATTCTGAGGTGCCTTTACTCAATCCCATGCCTTCACAAATATCAGGCAAAAATTCGCTATTCATCCAATATCCGCTTTCTTTTTTTCCATCAGCCCAAGTGTAAGTGCCTTGGCCGTGCCTTTTGTCGTCTTTGAACTCCCCGACGTATTTGTCTCCATTGGCGAAAGTGTAAGTGCCTTGTCCATGATAGTTGTTGTCTTTGAACTCCCCGACGTATTTTTCTCCATTGGCGAAAGTGTAAGTGCCTTGGCCGTGCCTCTCGTTATCTTTGTAATCCCCGACGTATTTGTCTCCATCGGCGAAAGTGAAAGTGCCTTGGCCGTGCCTCTCGTCATCTTTGTACTCCCCGACGTATTTTTCTCCATTGGCGAAAGTGTAAGTGCCTTGTCCATGATAGTTGTTGTCTTTGAACTCCCCGACGTATTTGTCTCCATTGGCGAAAGTGTTAGTGCCTTGTCCATGCCTCTTGTTATCTTTGTACTCCCCGACGTATTTGTCTCCATCGGCGAAAGTGTAAGTGCCTTGTCCATGATAGTTGTTGTCTTTGAACTCCCCGACGTATTTGTCTCCAGTGGCGAGAGTTAAAGTGCCAAAACAGTTATCGTATCTTTGATTCTGATCTGAGGGGCAATTGGGCAGTGCGTAAGCACTACCTGCCAGAGAGAGTAGTAGGAAGGCAATAATTCTTTTCACACTTTCATTTTGCCATATTTGCTTATGGGTTGCTTGTTAACATACAAAAGGGAAAGAAAAACTACTTACTGAAAAAGATTAAAAATAGTACATTACATTTTGGAAATAAATTATGAGTAAACCAATTTTAAAATGGGCGGGCGGTAAAACTCAACTCATAAAAAAAATAGAAGGATTTTTACCGGAGGAAATAAAAAATAAAAAAATAAAAAAATATGCTGAACCTTTTATTGGTGGTGGAGCACTATTTTTTTATCTTCAAGATAAATATAAAATTGATGAAACATATATAAGTGACACAAATAAAGACTTAATACTTCTCTATAAAATAGTTAAAGAGAATTTAAATGAGCTATTAAAACAATTATTAATTATTTCAAATAAATATCATGCAATTACTATTGAAGAAAAAAGGAAAGAATATTTTTATAAAATTCGTGAACTTTATAATGAAGGTATAACTGAGTCTTCCTATCAAAATTTGACAAAGGAAAGTATCTTTAGAGCAACCCAACTAATTTTTCTAAACAGAACATGTTTTAACGGTTTGTATCGAGTAAACAGCAAAGGCTTATTTAATGTTCCATTTGGAAAATATAAAAATCCAGGTATTTACAATGAAAAGAGTCTAAGAGCAGCATCCAATTTACTCAAAAATACAATTATTGAATGCTCAAGTTATCAAAACTTACCTAAAGAATTTCTTTCTAATTCATTAATATATTTTGATCCCCCTTATCGCCCATTATCGAATACATCAAGTTTTACTGCTTACAATAAGTCTAATTTTAATGATATCAATCAAATTGAACTTGCGAATTATTATAAAAAAATATCAGAAAATAAAAATCTATATTTAATTTTAAGTAACTCAGATCCAAAGAATAGCGATAAAAATGATAATTTCTTTGATGATTTATACAATGGATTTAACATTAATAGAGTAAGTGCAACCAGAATAATTAATAGTAAATCTGAAGGACGAGGAAAAATAACTGAAATATTAGTGACAAATTAAGAATTTTAATGAAGCTTTTAAGGGATGACAAAAAAACAAAAAAAACCTGACTACGAAATAATAAAAGGTAACTGCCTTAAGATTATCGATAAACTTTATGAAGAAAGAGGTGAGTTTGTTGATTTAATTTTTTGTGATCCCCCGTATTTTTTATCAAACGGAGGAATTACCTGTAAAAATGGCAAAATGGTAAAGGTAGATAAAGGAGAATGGGATAAATCCAAAGGGGCAGAAGAAAATCATAATTTCAATTATGAGTGGATAAAAAGATGCCAAAAAATTTTAAAAAGGAATGGAACATTGATGGTTTCGGGTACTCATCATGTTATTTATTCTGTTGGATTTGCTATGCAACAGTTAAATATGAAAATACTCAACAATATTACATGGCAGAAGCCAAATCCTCCCCCTAACCTTTCGTGTCGTTACTTTACACATAGTACTGAAACTATTATTTGGGCGGCTAAAAATGAAAAATCCAAGCATAAATTTAACTATGATCTTATGAAGGAAGAAAATGAAGGCAAACAAATGAAAGATGTTTGGACTATGACATCACCTTCAAAAAAAGAAAAAAATTTTGGAAAGCATCCAACACAAAAACCATTGGCATTATTAAATAGATTAATCCTTTCCTCTACAGATGAAGAAGATTTAGTGTTAGATGCCTTTAATGGAAGTGGGACTACCGGGGTATCATGTATTCAAAACAAAAGAAGATATATAGGTATTGAGTTAGAAAGCGAGTACATAAAGCTTACAAAAAAAAGGTTGGAAGAAATAAAGAAAATATAATCTTAAAAACCCCTTTTTATACATTCTTTTTCTATTTCTCTCCAATTCGTCACCCAATTATGCCAAGACAACAAAGTTGTCGCATTAAGGTTTCTCATTTTACGATTTCTTGTTTGTCAGCTTCCTGGGTCTGCAAGCCGACGTCTGCAGCAATGGCATTAGGGACGAGCATGGTCAAGGCGTAGTGGGCTATTTTCCATTCGCCGTTGATCAGCTGGACGACGCCGGTCCCTCTGCAATGTCCTAACTTTTCATTGAACAGAATTTCATCAAACCAGTGCGTATTGCCACCTCCTTCCCAGTTACGCTCTACTACTGCATAGGTCCAACCGTGACCGTCTGCAAATGCCGGCTTGGCATAGGCCTTGAATTCCTCTATGGTCCAGCGTTCAATTTTATCTGTTCCCAAAAAGACAGCATCTTGGCTGTAGCGGGCAAAGTAGGTCTGAAAATTCCCTTCGTGCGCGTCCTGGTGAAGGCCATCTAATAGAGCATCAATTGCAACACTATGGTCTTCGGCAGTCAAAACACCCTTAATGGGCGGAAGCGCAAACAAATTGCTGCTAAATATAAATAAGGGTATTAGTAAATATTTAGATATCTTTTTCTTCATGATTGGAAACTTAAACTCTTTATCGTAAACCAAATAAATGGGAGCATCTGTGAAAGAGACCAAACCAATATCAACTTATCTCCTTCCAAAAAATTATAAAGTAAAACAAAAGTTAATGGAGGGTATATAGACAATCTTTTGAAAAAAGGATTAAAAAATTTTAAATATTTCTCTATGTCAAAATTTTGTTTTTTTTCAGGTGACATGGTGTTGTAACCAGAAAGCAAATATTCGGCATTAACTTTATTAATGCCGAAACCTATAAATAAATAGATCAATGATATGAAAATTATTGAAATGGTTAAGATGATTGATTCCATCTAAAAAATAAAACAAAGTAAACTTAACTCAAAGCTTTAGGCAAACTTCCTGAATCATGAAGCGCATAAAGATCATCGCATCCACCTATATGAGAATCGCCAAACCAAATTTGGGGAACTGATGTTTTGCCAGCTTTGGCGGCCATTTCTTCTCTAAGTTTTGGCTTTAAATCTACAGAAATTTCGTTATATGAAACGCCAAGCTTATTTAACAACCTCTTTGCTTTATAGCAAAATGGGCATGTTAGAGTGGTATAAATTGTTACTTCTTTCATAAATTAATTCGTCACTCAAAACTACTCCACAGTAACGGACTAAGTTTATAACGACTTTCATTATCCACTATTTCTGTGGTGTTTTGGGAGTTTAGATTTTGATTGCATTAATTGCTCATTAAATACTATATCAAACTGAATAATGTCGTATCTATAGCGAAGTAATTTTTGAAGATAATTTAATAAACTCTGCTTCTAATTCGCTATTTTCAAAAGGTATGATATCAGGAATTTGCATTCCCATTATTTGATCAAAATTGGTCTGAGCATCTTGAATGATTGAGACAATACTTGAAGCGTTTGAAGCTACTACGTATGACGAATACCCTACAGATATTAGCTCTTCTGTATTCCTTAATGCAATTAAGGTCTTAGATCTTTGTTTGAGTAATCTTTCTCTATGCAGATCAGCAACCTTTAACGTAAATTTCTCTGCTTCAATATTGTTATTTAAAATTTCTATACTTCGTTCAAGTCGTGATTCTATGATTTTGTCTTTCGCCATAGCAATTGATTTATTACTATTATTCTTAATTTCATTGATATTTTTTAAGTAAATCTCATCGAGTTTATTTATGTACTCCCTTTGTGCAAAACCCAAAATTTCACTTAAAATTACATAGATACCATAATATTTTCTTGTTGATTCTCCGCTAAAGGAGTTTTGCTTCATTAGCTTTGCTAGAGAATCAGAAATCTGACTAGTTACATCAAAAATAGCTATTGATTTTGCAAGATCATCACCATCAACTCTTGTTGTTAACATTTTTACTTGTTCTATTGAGAGGTCTATTCCAAGATTTAACATTTTTGTTTGAAGGTCATACTCAAGCGATTCAATTAAAATGTTTGATTTCATTATAAATGTATCAATCTTGGCAATATCTTCTGCTAAGTCCTCTTTACTAGATTCAAATGAACTGGCGTCAACTTCATCTTTAGCGAAAACAAAGTCTTCATTAAGTTCAGATTTCTTTGTTTCTTGATTGTTAATTTCTGATCTAATATCTCTGATTCTTTCTGAATACGAAATTATTTGACCATCAAAAACTATTTCTTCAATTTCATATAAAACTTTATCTATAAGAACTCTACATTTAACAGTAGATTTAAAGATACCTTGAACACATGAGTTAGTCTGTTCTTTTTCCTTAAGTTCTGCATACTCGTCAAGGTAGTCTCTTATACCATTTATTTTCTTTTGTGTATCAATCCTGCCAGAGTCATCTTTTTTTAGATTCTCAATCTCATTGTCTACTGTTTGCATCATGCTTTCCATAACAGAAGAGATTGATTCAGATGATTTATCCATAACTTTCTGACCTTCTTGAATAGCTCTATCCCAAGATGATTTATCCATAACTTTCTGACCTTCTTGAATAGCTCTATCCCAAAATGAACCCTCTTCTTCTTTAGGTTCTTGAGGTTCTTGGGAAAATATATAATTTGTAAAAGTTATTGCTATTAATATGTTGAACGTAGTAAATTTTTTCATATTATTAATTCTTCCATAACTCCTTATGAATGTCTTATGAATGCATATAAAGTAGCGCAACACGTCTATACCACCCATAATTTCTCCTTTCAAATACTATTTGTCTCAAGAGGGCGGAATTCTACAAAGCCCATAACCCCTTCTGCGAGAGAAGCCGTACAGTCTATTCTTATTGTGTAGCTCTCTCTAAATCCCAACCCTTCTATTAAATCATAGCCCAATATTCTTTCAAGATCTTCTTGAGAAGCATTAGTCACGTTCGTCAAACTGACCTCAACGATGTCGCCTACCAGGCCATCAGTTGATACTTGGGTTTTACAAAACTCCTCTAGCTCCTTTTCTTCCACTGAAGAGAAATTCATAGGTAGTTTTTCGGGTTCAGAACACGAGGTTAAAAATAAAAAAAGCAGTACAAGAAACACAAATAAGTAAATAAACTTTTTCATTTCTTAATGTTAATCGAAATAGGAGAATATTTAAAAATGGGAGCCTGAATCTAATTCACTGTTATGTTCTACTCCACAGTAACTGATGTCGTTTGATCGTCGAATTTGATTTGTTATTATTTTTAATTACCTTACCCATACACAATATGGGCATTTTAAGGTGCCCACTGCCCATACCTCTCTGATGTTGCTTTTTATCCTGTCTTCGTGATGAAACATATTTTCTTTTATTGCACAAACAGTAGAACAACCTTGTCTAAATTTTATAGGAGTATCTTTGCTCTCTCCGTATTCATGTAAATTAATCAAAGATTTGTTCATTTCCAACGAAGATAGAATTAAAGCATAACCTTTTCCAGTTACAGGACTTATATTGCTTGGAATATCTACCCAATTTTGCTTGTTCTTTGAATACTGTGTATTTTTAGTAATTGTCTTTGTATCTTTTGCTCCACCTTTTGATGATGGAGAAATAAAAAATACTTCAACAAAATCATTCTTACAGAAATCTTGAACATGAATTGGTTTCGATTTATAGGAATTTATAACCCAAAAAGTCTGTCCGGTATCTTCGATGTCTTTAATTTTACGAGAAAAAATACCTTCTGTATTTTCACCAGCATGTGGTCCCATTACACTAAAAATCTTTTTCTTACTTGAGGTATCCGTTACAACCATTTCTACTCAACAGTTACTGTTTTATTTTTCACAATTACCTTTTATTACAGTTACCAAATCATCCTTAGAAGGTAAATCTTGTTTCTTCAAATTTTATTATTGTTTTATTACTTTTAAAACCAGTAATGTATTTTTCTTTCATTTTAAAAATTTATCTTTATATGCTCCCCATAAATACCATATCCAAGCAGGCATAATAATGAATAACCAACTTGGATGAAGGCCCCAGTCTAGTCTATTAGTTTCAGCAATTAGAATAATAATTAAAACTGTGATGATTATGTCTTTTGCTTTATGAGACATATTTTAAAATTATTGCAGTTGTTCCAAGGGGTCCTTCCCAAACCTATTATCTCCACCGGTTCCCCTCGTGCAGAGCCAAATAAGTAGAGGAATCATTCCTATTATGGTAAATATTATTAAGTACCACCAACCTGATCTATCAACATCATGAAGTCTTCTTATAACTAAACATGTTGAAGCAATAGTTATATAAATCTGTATAGGCAATATTGCGATTGTGCTTACAAGATCCTGTGAGGATTCTGGAAATATAAAACCAACAATAAATCCTATAATGAATCCAACAGGCAAAGATGCTAAGGGGACAAAGAGAGTTGCCCACCAGTATTCTGATCTGCTTGATCTACTTCTGAAATCATTCCATTTAAAAAAATATGCTTTAACTGCATCTGTAAAACTCATCTTAATTTTCTTCCTTTAAATCACCGTTCAAATCTACTCCACAGTCACTGATTAGTTTTAAACAGTGATTTACATATCTAGTAGTGGATTTCTTCCCCATTTATTTTCATCTTCTTTTGCTGGAAGCATTAGTAAAATTAAAATTACGAATATCCCAATAATTGTAATGTAAGATAATTGCCACCATCCAGAGATACCTCTATCTTGAAGTCTTCTTGAGGTTACTGATATAGATGGAATAATAACTATGATTTGAAATAGCGCTGAAAATGGTCCATAACCAAATTCTTCACTAAATATTCCTGCCGCAGTTTCAAGCAATGTCAAAAAGAATGCTATTAGAGTTACCGAAAGGTAAAAATACCAATACTCACTCCTGCATGCTCTTCCGCTGAAATTTGACCAGTTTGTAAAAACTGAAATAAATGATTCTTTTATATTCAAATGTCTCTCCTTTTAAATTACTGTTTAAAATTACTCCACCGTAACGGTTTGTTTTAAAATTCGTATTGGGGGATTTTCAGTAAATCTAACCCTTTTCATTTCTTTTTTTTCTTTCATGTTTTTCGATCTCAACACACTAAAAACCGTATTCTTTACATATTACATCTAAGTCTTTTGCCTTTTTGCCTTTGCTAAAATTGGCAGCATCCCCTGCGCTATAACTTAGCATTAAAATTTGATACACGCCCAATCTTTTAATCCTTTCTTTCAATACAGCAAAACGTTTATTTTTCTCGGCAACCATTCCGGCATATATAACAGTAAAATTAATTGCAACAGCTTTACTAAGTTCTCCTTTGTATTCTTTTTTTGCAATATTAATTATTAAATCTGTAACTTCCTTTTCTATGCTATGAGAAACTAAATTGTAAATTTTTACAAAATCTTCATACACTTTTTCATTTGTATATTTTTTTCCTAATTCTATAAAAAATTCAAAATACTCTGTATCTAGTGGTGGTTTTTTACCATTCTTATCTTTGATATATACACACCACTCATCAAACTTTCCATCGTCAAAAACTATTTCTATATCTTTACTAATTCTTTTTATCAACCTTTCCATTGGTTTCTTGTTGGCACGCTAGAGAGAAAGGACAAGCTTACTGAATACGAATTTAAAACTACTCCACTGTAACGGAGTAGTACGAAACGACCTTTTTATCTCTACTATTTCTGTGGTGTTTGAAGGTGTTGGGATTTGATTGCACCAATTACTCTTTAATCTTTATATTGTTCTTTAATGCTAGTTCTTGAAGATACAATAACGCCTCATCTGTATATTTGGTTGCGTAACCACACCTGTAAGGAAATATCTCTGGATCTATGGGGTAACGCTTAGACCAATCATCGAGTCCTTTGTTTATGCTGTTTTCGTTTTTCGTAATTAGTGTAACTTTGTCATGCTTCATAAAATATTTAAAAGCATCATCTGGTGATTTGAAATTGTAAGTAAAAAGGTGTTTTGCTCTATCCTTTCTATCTTTTCTATGACCCCTTACAACCCCTTTATTGATTTTTAAAAACCCATTACTTGCTATTAACTTCAAAGCATCTTGGGAAATTTCGTCAATTAACCAATGGTCGACTAATTTTGAATCAAGAAGTATTCTTTCGAAACCAGCATATTTAGATTTCCAGTCTAACTTTATTGATTTAAATGCCTCAAATAAGTTGGAAAATACTTTTAGTTGTTCTTCTGTGGTTGGTCTCTCCATTAACTAGACTTTTTTACGAAATTTTGACCATAAATATTTTGTTCTGCCATCAACTTTCATAGATTGCTCCATTTAAAATTCTCGCTATAGATATTACCACAACCCTCCCCATAAACGACTTGTCGATACACATAAGAGATCGCAACAAGTCATATCAACCCCTTATGACTTCCGCTAACACGAAAAAATTGATGGAATTTTTTGTATTGTTTTTACCGGGGTAAATTTTTAGTGATTTTTGAAACCCCCGCAGAATGCGAGGTTTAAACGAAAGACCGATTAAACTTACTCCACCGTGACTGACTTAGCTAAGTTTCTTGGCTGGTCAATGTCGGTCCCCTTGAGTATAGCTACGTGGTAGGCAAGTAGTTGCAGGGGTATGGAATAAATCAATGGTGCAATTAGTTCGGGGATCTCAGGTAGTTCAATAAACCTAGCAATGTTTGTGTCTTGGTTGTGAGCTTTCGAGTGACCAAACACATAAAGCTTTCCCCCTCTGGCCCTTACCTCTTCTAGATTGGATTGAAGTTTTTCCAAAAGATCATCATTTGGTGCTACCGCCACAACAGGCATTTCGGAATCAACCAAAGCAAGGGGTCCGTGTTTTAATTCGCCTGCCGGATAAGCCTCAGCGTGAATGTACGAAATCTCTTTTAATTTAAGCGCTCCCTCCATCGCAACCGGGTAGTGAATTCCTCTTCCCAAGAATAGGGCGTGTTCCTTTTGATCGAAGTCTTCAGCCATTTCTATGATCTCTTTTTCTAACTTCATCACAGAGTCCAGTGAATCAGGCAAAGCCCTTAAAGAGTTATTAATTTTGTTCTCGGCCGCCGAAGAAAGCCCGTGGTGCCTTCCAAGTATCAATGTGAGCATCAATAATCCAACCAATTGCGTAGTGAAAGCTTTGGTGGATGCCACTCCAATTTCAGGACCTGCTTTGGTTAAAAATACCAAGTCAGATTCTCTGGCTAAAGAGCTTGAAGGGACGTTACAAATTCCCAGTCTGGCTAAATATCCTGCGTCCTCTGCAGTACTTAAGCAAGCTAGCGTATCTGCTGTTTCTCCTGATTGAGAAATAGTTACGAAAAGAGTGTTCGGTGCCACCACCTTGTTTCTGTATCTAAATTCACTAGCCACTTCAACGCTACAAGGTAAGCCCGCTAATCCTTCCAGCCAGTACTTAGCAACCGTGCCGGCATGGTAACTAGTTCCGCAAGCAACTATTTGTACGGACTCTACTTTTTTAAAAATTTCTGGAGCTTCTGGACCAAAGATTTCTTCCTGCACTCCAGATTCAGTTAACTGGCCCTCCAAAAGACCTTTTATCTTCTCTGGCTGCTCCTTAATCTCTTTTAACATAAAGTGTCTGTACTCGCCTTTGTCTATGGTCTCCCCAAGAGATTTCGCAACCACGACAGGTCTATCTACTTGTTCATCGTCTATATTCCAAAATTTTGTATCTGTTGGAGTTATCTCTGCTAAATCACCCTCTTCTAGGAAAACAAAGTTCTCAGCAAAGTCAGCAAGGGCCAACTGATCTGAAGCAATAAAATTCTCTCCTTGCCCTTGGCCAACAACCAAGGGGCAGCCCATTCTTGCGGCCGCCACTAAATTAGGCTCTTTAGACGACACTGCGCCTATGGCATAAGCTCCCCTTAAATCTTTAACAGCAGCCCTTAACGACTCTACTAAGGAACTGTTGTTCTCTGACATTTTGGCATGTATCAAGTGTGCTATGACCTCTGTGTCAGTCTCAGATTCGAAAACGTACCCCAAGGCTCTTAGTGTGGTCCTAATTTCTTGATGGTTTTCAATGATTCCGTTATGAATAACGTAAATTTCCTTATTAGAATGATGGGGATGTGCATTTTCTCTTGTCGGAAGGCCGTGTGTCGCCCATCTCGTGTGCGCTATACCGGTGTTTCCATTAACAGGGTTTTCATTGATAGAGCTTTGAAGTTGCGAGACCTTGCCCGTGCTTTTATAAACTTTTATATCTTCTGATTCGTCAAAAATTGCAAGTCCAGCAGAATCATATCCTCTGTATTCTTGGCGCAGCAATCCTGTCACAAGCTTATCAACTGAAGGCCTGTTTGATGCTACTCCTATAATTCCACACATAATTTATTTCTTTTTTCTTTTTAAGTTTACCTGTTTTCCTCTCCCTACTGCTAATTCTCCCTTGCCGACGTTCTTTGTTATTACTGATCCTGCACCTGTATAAGACCCTTTGCCCAGCTTAACCGGAGCAACTAACGAGCTGTTAGATCCTATAAAAACATCTTCTTCAACAATGGTTTTGTGTTTTTTATTGCCATCATAATTACAAGTAATGGTGCCGGCTCCCACATTCACCTTTGTTCCTAGTGTTGTATCGCCAAGATAAGTGAGGTGCTTTGCTTTTGAAGACTTGCCCACCTTGCTTCTATTGGCTTCTACAAAATTGCCCAGCTCAGAGCCGCTCTGCATCTCTGTACCGCCCCTTATTCTTGCAAAAGGGCCTATTTCACAGTCACTTCCAACGATTGAATCCTCTATGACTGTGTTGGCGTGTATTACTGCGTCATTCTTTATGACTGAATTGGACACAAAGCACCCCGGCC